>Ga0335083_10000035_pt1 | contig 246620 bp, 232 predicted proteins | sample Lox_Sample_42_FD_206716 | JGI IMG/M metagenome (GOLD analysis project Ga0335083, IMG submission 206716) | Soil microbial communities from Loxahatchee National Wildlife Refuge, Florida, United States - Lox_Sample_4.2 | ecosystem: Environmental > Terrestrial > Soil > Wetlands | place: USA...
TCCCAAATACCTGCACAGTGCTAATCTTCTTCATCGCCGGTCTCCTTTTTTCTTGTGCCTCGAGCACGTCGAACATTGGGAGCGTATCGCATCCCGCTAGGAGACCGGCCTTCTCATCCCATCTGATTAACGCGGTTACCGGAAAAGTTCCTATCAGTACTGAATCTGACCGCGCGGAATCGTTATACACTCTTCGTATATTCAGAACATCCGTTTCGGTCCTTCTTGGGTGAGCTATGGGTACCTCGCAGCAGTGGCTTAACGTCGCCTTGACTGGAGGTTTTTGGGCTTTCTGCATGTTGCTATCCGACCTTCTAGTGGGCGGCAAGGTCGGACAATACTCAGGTGCACGCATCCTCGCTACGATTCTGGCGGGATTTTGGTTTGGCCTCATGGTGACGTTCGGATGGAAAGTGTTCCGTGCGCCTCTCATCTATCTCATGATTCCAGCTCTTGTTGCGAGTGTGTTTGCAGGGCTTTCTTGCCGCCGCACGATTAGAAACCAAGGCAATCCGAGTCCAAGTCTTGATTAACGCGGTTACCTCCCAAGTTCGTACCAGGACTGCGTTGGCGGAATACTCAGGTTTGCGTAGCTAGCGGTTCTAAGATCGTCACCTAGGGCGCACCACTTTTTTCGTCAAATTACTTCCTCAAAGCTAGCGTCCCGATAAAAGAAACACCGACCCCAAGACCCAGGTTCCCAAAATCGGAACCCGGGGCACCCTCCGACTGACTCTACTTCCGTGGGACGTGCCGCAGTGATATCCTCTCCTCACTTGCATGCCATTCAAGATCAAATTCAAACCCGGGCCACCCGCCGTCAACATCAGAGTTATTATTCGGGATAACAGAATCGTGACCGGTATTCCGACAAACGTCCCAAGGAATCCATGAGAGAAGAAGCGCACAACCAGCCTGCGGAGTGGCAGGGGATGGCACAGAAGCTGATAAGCCTAAAGCCTGTGTTGACTGCGGGAGGCGATGACGTAAACCAGTTCTTTGACGATTTTGTCCGAGAGCACGAATGGGGACTGGCCCTCCACGTTGTCTGCGACTACCTCCTGGAGCCGGAGGTTCAAGCAGTGCCGCTGGCCGTAATCCAGCAGATAGAAGCTCTCCACGAGGCAATGGGGATAGTGGACACCTGCGCTACCGACCTACGACGGAAAGCTGGGCAGCCTGTCGGGAACTAAGGTGAGTTTCGCAGTTGGCCGCAGAGTGCTGGAAAAGCCATGCCTTCGGCATGGGGTGGGCTATGACACGTCACCCCAAGTTGGGCGCTGTAGAGCGCCGAGCGGCGCTCTCGGTTAACTTCCTCGTGTCGCGCCAGTTACAAAAACTGCGGCGCTCTGCTTGGCGTACAAGGCGCTGACTCTCAAGTGAGGAAGCTCGAATCCAATACCCACCCGATTCTCCCAGTGTTTCCTCCACTCTTTATCGCTGCTAGATTGCAAGCGTACGGTTGTGGCCGTGTGTCCAAAGCGTGGGTAGTGAAGGATGATAACGCAAGTAGGCACAACGGGAAGTGTCCACGAGGGAGATCGTGGACACTTCGCAAGTATCGGCACCAGTGAGGAATAGCAAGTCAAGGAGGCGTTTCCGAAGCGTGGTCGAGAAGCGACGGATCGTCGAGGAGACGTTGGAGCCGGAAGCGTCGGTGGCGAACGTGGCGCTCAGCCGTCACAATGCCACCACTCACTCGTCGTCATCCTCGTCCTTCGATATTGTTCCTGCTTGCAGGATTGCCGACCTGATTGTGGTGCCGATGTCACTTTTTCGAATTCCTTCTGCTACGCCTTTGGCAACGGCGGCGGAGATTAGGAAATACAACAAACACCCCAAGACCGCTACCGCCACGAAGATACTAAATTCTTTAGGTAGTCCGATGGATTCAAGAAAGCGAAAGCCTACGTGCACGACGGTGATACCGACCACGCCGCCGATCACTAGACCCGACACGCTGACCAGCCTGTTCATCGCACCCTCGGTTTGTCAATCCTGAACTTTTTGCCAAGCCACATAAACGGCGGTCACTTTGCACTCCGCTTCGGGGCAGGCTTTAGTAGTTTCCACAACCTTCTCGTAGTGGCAGTGCTTGTTGCCGAGCGGAGCGTCGTCGAATGCACAACCGTGCGGCATGGGTTCGACGAAGACCTGAGATTCGGGAACACCGTATCGGTTTGCTAGTTTCGTCTGCCCAACGGCCTTGTGCAGTCGATCAGGTGTACGCCTGTGGATGCACCGCAGCTGCGGCACCACTCCCCCGCGGCTAGCGGCAGTGCGACGGCAGCCACTGCACCGACCACCGTCGTGATGAAAGTTCTACGTTTCATTTGTAGGTAGGCACCTCGGGCGTATAATTCTTGCCTTCCGCAAACCGCAAGAGAGCTTCGCGGAATTCCCGTTTCTCAATTGGGCTGAGTTCGCGCGCTATTTTTAGAAGTTCTCTCGTTAGCTGCTTTTGGGATGTTGGTTTTATGGTCATTGTTGCCACCAAACGAACACCACGCGGTCGAGCAGCGACGGGCCGGCGTCAAGTTTCAAAATGACCTGCCGCGAACCATCCCGAGGTGCCCGCACGGCGAGGCTGCGAATACCGCGTCCCTCCCGGCGAACGATCTCCATTGCATGGCGGCGAACGCATTCAAAGAACTCTGGGCTGTACATGTCCGCAGGATCGTGCATCGCCGCTGGAAGTGCCGCTGCTGGAAGTGCTGCCGCAGCGACCGGCAAGACGATCAAACCCGAAATAAAGATGCGGCGGTCCATCAATTCACCTTCTCCCCTTCCGACTTCATCTCTTTGAAAAGTTTCTCCTGCTGGTCTTCGTATTGCACTCGTTTCACCGCGCGTCGGAGTCCGCCGTCGCCATGCATCCAACTGAGAAAGTCGCCGATGCTGTATTCGCGGCGAGGGCGGCGTAGCTTCCCTGGTGGCTTCTTTTGGGTCACTGGATCACCGTTCCCGCGCAAACCCGTAAAAGGTCGAATTCTAGATAGGCGCGCAGCACGCGCTTTTCTTCGGGGGACATGCGCCTAATCTGTTTCAGAAGTTCTTCCCCGAGAGCATCCGTTGTGAGTCCTTTCGGCGATTCTGGTTTTCTGGCTCGCATGAATTCATCCTCCAAAAGTTCGCCAGCCGAGATAAGATCAAGTAGCTTCTCGTAATCATCTGGGTACTCGTTTTTAAGTTGCCGCACGCTCGTCACTGCGCCCATATAATTAAGGTTGATGTACTCGGCGACGGTCGGGGTTTTGCCGTCTTTTTTCGCAACCGACTTCAGAAATTCGACGACGTAGTTCATCAATCCTCCAACTCAAACCGATCTTCCCGTTTTGGCGCATCTATGACTATGTTCTGGCAGGCGCGCAAGAGTTCCTCAGCGCTCTCCCGCGGCAGCGTAATGTGATACACCTGCTGATGATGCCCGCGGTAACGCAAATGCGAAGACGCACGAACTCCTGTTGCCAAGACCTTGCAGGCCTCGTCCAATGAAAGCTGCGGCTTTGGCTCCTTCTTTACCAGCGGTTTTGGCTGCGTTCGTGGTGGAGCGAGTTTTGCGCCGAACGAGAGTTTGACCTCCTCAATGATTTTGACTTCGGGCTGCGGTGGCATGTGGTGCTGCCGCGCCTGCTCAAAGGCGATTGCGATGCGAGCCTGACGGCATTCGCGTTCCGCGATTGCACGATCTTCCTGCAAACGACGGATCACGTCCTCGATGCTCATCGTGGCACCGCAACGAGGCCCGACTCTTGAATACCTTGCAGGATGGGCCAGAAGCAGCGCGCGTCGATGACGATCCCAAGCCCGAAAGTTAGATGATCTGGCGGGAAATGCTCTGCTACCCAAGATTTCGCGACGTCTGTTTGCGAAAAAAGGAGAAACAGCGTGAAATGATTCTCGACGACGAAATCAGGCTCGATGAGCTGGATGTTTTTTGAGTGCACGGGCGCTCCAATGAGCACCCGTTTTTCAGCGACGTTACTTTCTAGCGCTGAACCGTGGTGGACTTTCTTGCGGCTACAATCGTACGGCGATAGCTTTGCTTCAGCCATTTTGCGCTCCTAGTCAGCGTGATTTGGTTAGGGGCGCTTCGGTGCTTGTAACACCGTGGCGTCCCGCTTACTTTTTTACTGTTTTCCTCCTGAGTTCCTGAGTTCCCCACATTCTAACATTTCTAAAAGGCCTTGAACATCCTCTGGCTTGTTCTTACTTGGGCCCTTTGAGTTGGGGTTTTTCCTGCCTCCCGGGTGGATGAAAGTTTGAGGCTTTCGTTTTGTCTCAGCGTGGTGACAGGTGAGCACGGCTCGTGCTCAATAAGACCCGCTTTGCCTTCGCTTTCAGCCCCCAGATCGGCGAAAAAAGAAGGGCCCTGCTTGGGGGCCTGCCGTGGGTAGGGTTGGGCGAAATAATTTCGTGTTGAGTTCGCCTGTTGTTCGCCTAAAGGGTTAGGAGAAGTAGCCCACAAGGTTGGGCGGCAGCCTAGCGGGAGCGCCACGGCGTCGGCTCAAGCGGGGCCCAGCCGTAGCCCGGTCTTCCTATATTTGTGGAGGAATTAGTTCCCTCGCAAAGGCTAAGGTGCTTTGCGCCACGAAGGGGAGATTTCTTCCCCTTGACATCCAAGGAGATGGTTCGCCTTTTTCTATCGCTAGGTAAGGAGAACAAAAAGTCTTGACAGCGTCAAAAAAGTATGCATTGACAAACTCCCTCAAAGTTGGTATAATGTTCAAATAAGGTTGAGGAAGATTCCGCTGCCGTCCACACCGTGGACACGGGGCTCATACCCCTGCAGCGCAAGAACCCTAATAGAAGTAGGCAGCACACCCAGCAGGCGCATACGTGTGTTTTCTGACAACCAGTAAAGGCGGCAAACCCGCCATAGGAGAAAGCATGAAGCCACAAAATCTCTTTGAACGATATAACCAAAAGTATTTTGACGGTGTTTTATCACGTTATCCCCTCATCATTTCAGACCGTTTCGGTGGGGACGGCATGTGTCGCAGGACGAAACGCGAGATTCACGTCAACAATTATCTAAATGGCAAGAAGTTCCGTGAAGTCTTGATCCATGAAATGGCGCACGCAACCAGCAACGGGGGCCACGGTAGTTGCTGGCTGACAGAGATGCGCCGAGTACGCGCGCTAGGAGCCCCGACGGGCCGTGATGTCAGCATATATGAAAAAAGTAACGTCATAACACAGGGCAAGGATGGATTGATCGGCATGATGGAGGATGCTGGTATTGAGATCGGTGATGCATCTAAGTGGTCCAGTATTCGTCAGTCCGAGGGTTACTCCTATGGGCTGGTGGATAAATACGGGAAGGCTGAATCAAAAAGCGCACGACGTCTGCTGCACAAGATGCGATTGGCGTTTCTTCGCGGCGTTCGTGACAGGATCAGTCTGAATAGAGCAGAGGCAAAACTCAGACTCGCGTTCAAGGGAGACAGATATGCGCGCTGAGATTAGGGAACTAAAAAAGTACGGGGAACAAATCTTGAAAGTCGCCGAGGTTCGCATCGGATCACGCCGCTGGGCCGTAACGCTGATAAAAAGTACAGGCGATGTGTTTTTAAAAGACTTTGCGCGACACGCAAACGGTCGAATTGTATCTTTCGGCGACAGAGAAGAGGCGAGGTTCATGTGCCTTGCGTATCGGAAAAACTTAAAAGCGATAAACGCGATACGCCGCAAGGCTGACGCCGAAGAAGATAGTTAAGTATGGCGTCACAACACCCACATAGAACACCCCTCGGCGGCACCCACGTTGGATCGCAGCGCAAGCCTTCCGTCAAACGCCTCTATCAAACAGGTCTCGGCGGCGTACCTATCATCAATGCTGAACTCGAAAAGCAAAACCAAGAAACGATAAACGCTCGCGAAGAAGCGCAGAGGCAAAGCGACGTTCTGACTGAGGCACACCTAAAAGCGGAAACCACACGCGAGGCAAACAGAAAGAGACGCGCGAAAGCTGACGCTAAAAAACGTGAATCGACGCTCACTGACCGGCTGCTGGCATTCGCCGAAAAGTACCTGCGCGCCGAAGACGCTCCTAAAGGTATGAGCCCCCAGCGCTGGCGCAGGGAATACGTCGAACAAGTTTTAGAGGATAACCCCACGTTGTGGGAAATCAATCGTGTTATCGGTGCCTTCGATCAAACGGAATTCAGTAGCCGAATGTATGCGTCGAACTTGGATGGCGTGGATGGTCGCGCGGCGAAAGAAAGCCATAGGCATGAAATTCATGGCGGGCAGGAAACATCCGCAGAGATATCGAACGCGCGAGAGGCGGCATTTGATCGAACTACTTCAGCTCCTCTTCCTTCAGACCCTACGATTCAGATGACACTGACTCTTTGGAACAAGATTGTTGAAGATGGCTTCGCGAGAGCTGAAAAGGACAACGTCGATCCAGCAAACATCGGAGTTCAAATTGGCGAAGACATATCGGTGCGGCTCCCCGATTTAAAGGCTGTGCTTGACACGATTTCAGCCACCGACGTGGAGACCGCGCGACACATAATTTGGATGGTGTTGTGCGAGGCGCATGATAGTGAAACTTCAAACGCCGTGAGCCGAACATCTGACGGTTGCGGTCGTCGGAGACGCGTACGGCCGAGGGGTTGGAGCGCAAGCCATGATGACCGCGGACGAATATTCAAAGGCACAAGCCGCTTCAAAGTCTATGGTGTTGAGGCACCGCCAGAAACCAAGAAGGGTAAACGGATGCGAAAACTTGGTCGCGCGATCTTGGAACAAGAACGGCTGCAGCGAGAGGTCGAGGAGTTCAACCGCGTGAGAAAACCTCAAGAGGAAGAAAACCTACCCTAACGCCTTATATATCAAGCGGATACAGACGGATGTACGTTTCTTCGGGTATATAGTGCAGAAAGGGCCCATTAAAACCTCTGTCTTGCAGGATTCATTTCCATGAACGCAATCAAAATCTCAACGACAAAGAGCACCGCACCGGCTGCGTAGAAACTTTTTTTGCCTTGAAGAAAAAACAAACTCTTTTGTTTCAGTAACCCTATGTCAGATATCGATACCAAATTGAATGAGGGTCTTGAATTGCACAAGATGCCCGTTGAACAGTTCGCGGCGTTGGCTGCGCTCTACAACATCCCAAAGGCTTCAAAGGGAAAGTTATATGAATCGTTCCGCGGAGGCAAACCACTCGACAGCGCGACGGCGACGAAACTTTGGAAACTCTGGGAGCGGGTTCTTGATCTCATTGAACGAGCAAAACCTTTCCCGCTCGCGCTAAACGATGCCGAGAGCATCAAATTGCTGCTCGACATATTAGGCGAAGGCGTCGACTTGGAGGTTGCGATCAACGTCGAGCCCAAGGTGCGTACACAAGTTTTGCAAAAACAATAGCAGTACCGAGCCATGCGACGCTTCCGATGGTTAATCCATCTGGTGGTAGTAGCCGTGTGAATCCAACTCAAAAGAAGTACGGAAATGATCAATGATGATCAACAAACAGCAGAAATCGAAGCATTTCTATTCGCGCTGGCGACAGATTATGACGACGATGAACTCCGCGATTTCTTACGCGCGATGGGCGTCCTCGTGGAAACAAGACTAGGAGGTTTTTCAAGCGATGTACAAACCATTTAACCCACACTCAAACGTCCGACAAGGTCGCGGCGACCCAGATTGGGAGTCTTGGAGCACCGACCAAGTTCGTCAAGTGCTGCGCCAAAACCGAAGCCATTACTTCGAGGCTCCACTATGTGAAGCCACTCTCCGATTAATACGTGACGAGGTCTTCGCAACGAGTCGCCTTGATGATCCCCGAGGCATTCTACGAATCATTGACAATTCGATTATGACCGCATTGTCCAGCGGCAGGATCATTGAAATTTCAAACGCTTACCGGCAAGGTTGGGCTCAATCAAAATATCAACGCTCTGCTGCCTACGATCAAGCAGTTTATTCGCGTGGGATTGAAGAACGAATCCACCTTGATTCCGCGCCCGAGTGGTCGGCGTTGATCGACTATGAAGGATCAGCACACAGTTGGGCTTTGAATGCTGAGGGTGAGATCGAACTTGCCCAAGAGCAGCACGCCGCCTTCGATGCCAAAGAACGTGCCCGACTGATCGCCGAATTGACCGCGAACGGAACCAAAGGTTTTAGTGTTTTGGTTCCCGTTGGCGACTCAAAGTCCGGATGGACTACAAAGCGAGTTGCCTACGATGCTCAGGGTCACGAGACAAAACCCGATCTGATGGGCGTCAATGCCAGTGGTCGCGTTCCACGCAAGGGTGACGACGGCTTCGAGGCTATGACCACCGAGCGTATCCGCGAGTTGGCTGAGAGTGTCCGTGCCGAGCGAAAGTTTAGTTCGATGTCGAAGACTGAACTGGTTAAAGCAACGAAGGATTTGCGAGCCGGTCAACCCATGACTTTCGGTGCCGAAATGGTTCAACAACAGCGACAGCAAAACGATGATTTTCTTTTCCACAATGATCAAGGAATGGAACTCACACGCGCGGAAATCTACAAGATCGCGAAGAACGACCTTCCACGTTTCCGCAAACTAATTAACCGAGACGCTGACCGCGTCAATCGAATCTTAGGAGCACGATAAGGAGAACACTATGCAGACAACAGAAGAAAGAGCGGTAATTTTCGACCAGTGGCGTTCAACGCGCTGCCCAAGCCATATCGATCCGGACAATATTACTGTTGTCCTCTCTTTGGCGGAAGCCGTTCAGGACATCCCAGATTTGAAGGTGAAAGATGTCGTTCAAGCATGCGCGAAACTTGACCTTCAAGGGCAACTCCCGCATCGGCAGGTTCAAGTCGTCGAAGTCGAGAAGCCTACCAAGAAGTTAAGCAAAGCAGACAAACTGCAGCAGGTTGGATTAAATTCGGCGGCTGAGGCACACATTCGCACAGAGTTTGATCGCTTGGAAAAAAGTAAACCGAAGGCTTCCCCATCTGCGTTGGAAGCGCAAGCGACCAACGACTTGCGGGTAAACGAACTCATGAATGATGTCATTGCTTCAATCCGCGGGTACCGCGGTGCCTATCACAGCCAAACGGCACGTAGACAAGAAGAGTTGTTTGCTACGTTTGAGAAGTTTAAAGATCCGGTCAAAACAATTGCGGACGCTGAGAAGATGCAGCGCACGATCAAAAAACAAATCGATGCGTTTGAGGCCACACCTTCGAGGAGGGGGCGATGATTGACGAAAAAGATTTTGAAAACGAAGACGAAAAGGAATTTGAGAGCAACTACGAACTGATGAGTTCGCATCCCGATCTATTCGACCAAGCGCTGCGCATGATCCGACGAGGACGCGATTTTATGGATGTCGTAAATATTCTTGATGAACAATGCGATGCTACGGGTTTGAATTCCATGGTGTTGGCCGCCGAGGCGCGTGGCTACGCGAAGAAGCTTCAAAAAGAAGCATTCACGGCAAGCAAGGCTTGCATCGAGCGTGGCGAACCGTTTGGAAAAGTTGTGGATAAGGCAATTGCTGCAGGTTTCGCGCCATTCGATGCCGAGGTGATGGTCTCGCGGGCTCAAGCCGCGGTCGAGGCAGAACTCGCGTCGAAATTGGCTGCGACATTCACGGCCGAGGAGAAAAAATGAGCAACATAGATAGCGCACTGGCGGCAATCGCCAGCGAGCAAAAGCGTATGGCTGACGACGCTGCGAATCAAGTTCGCGGAGAGAAGGGCGACCGGGGCGCGCAGGGGCCTCCCGGGGCTAGCGGCAAACCTGCGAAAATTGAGGCAGGAACGGTTCGCGTCGGTGATAAACCAGCGGTGAATATTCGGTTGGTTGATGAGACCGAGAATCTCTATTCCGTAGACTTTACTTTTCCCGCACCACAACAAGGCGAGGCAGGACCGCGCGGACTGCAGGGCTTAGAGGGAAAACAGGGACGTCAAGGCGAACAAGGCCCCCGAGGCGAAGTTGGCCCGGTGGGTCCGCGGGGCGAGGTTGGCGAGCAAGGTCCCCAAGGCGAAATTGGTCCGCAAGGAATTCAAGGCGAGCGTGGGTTGCAGGGTGAAGCAGGGCTGCAGGGAACTCCCGGTGAGAAAGGCGAGATGGGCATGACTCGCGAGGAGATTGTTCAGACTTTGATCGAAACCCTCGGGCAGGTGGGCGTGATGAACGCGCACGCTAAAAAACTGATTGAGATTCGCGCCAAACTGAAGAAGGCGATCCACGAGGCTGACGCGCGTCACGTTTCGCAAATGTCTAATCTCGTTCGCGAGTGCGACAAAATATTTGATCGCGAAGAATAGTTTTTGTAGCGCCCATAAGCCAAATGATGTACGGCGGACAGGGTTTGAAAAAGAAAGCAGGGTAGTTCAATGAAGTAAATCTATATAGCCGTCGCTGACGGCGAGGAAAATCATATGTATAAGGAAATGGGAAGAGTCAACTACTGGAAGGTAGACCGCGGCTATGGATTCATCCATGTCGTGAAGAACGGTCTCTTGTTCAAGTATTTCCTGCATGCGTCCAACATCGCATCAGGCAATCCAGTCAAGAACGCTTTGGTGTATTTCATCCCGAGTAGCAACAGCAAAGGTCCACTGGCGACCAACGCTGAGATCGTGGACGTTCAAGACAACAAAGTATCTACCGCTGCGGCGACGCAGACGTTGGGGGGCGAGTGATGTTTGAACCAACCTCCGATTTGATCATCAAAACGAAAAAATATATCAGCCAATTCCCGCAGCAAACAGAATTCTTTACGCTGCAGGCGTTAACTGTGATTGAGCATCTCGATTCTGAAGTTGCGCAAGAGTATTACAAATTCGTGACCAAGCCGCCTATGGCTTCGCAAACACCTTCGGTACCGACTACTCCACTTCCATCACCTTCTACTTTACCTGCGGTTGCGATACAGACCGCGGTAGCGGTGTGTGAGGACGAGGGTGACGAATATATAGAGGACGAGATAGCCGAAGATGATGTAACTGAAGACGAGTCGGCAGAAGACGAACTTACAGAAGACGAGCCTGTGAAGGAAGCGGCTGCGATTGCGGACGTGGCTGGCTCGTCGGCTCGATGTGGAACGGAGCCGTTAGCCGAATTTGAAACCAATGTTGATGCTTTAATGAAGCGTGCTGAGAAGGAGCTTGAACGAAAAGGAATGGGCACGCTTTGGAAGTGGGAAGTCTATGACGAAGGCAAGCCACACCACCGAATGAATGAAGATCATGGTCGGGAGTTTAAGGGCGTGGTCTACGTGCCAATGCCTGTGACTGCCGAAGGCGAGAAGATAGCCGAATCTTTTTTCAAGAAACACGGACACTACCCTTCGGGTGTGACCGCTCCGACTCACGGACCTGACTTCGCGTATTGGAGCACTGCGGTTCTCGTTCCCGAAAGCGGCGATCCAAACTGGCAGTACGCGATCACGCCGAAAGAGTACGAGGTGGAATTAAAGAAGGAGTTTCCAGTCCTTCCATTGAAACCATCTTTCGGCCCTACTTGGGACGACGACATCATGTACGGCGTTGCGGGCGATATCGTTCGCAAGGCGGCTAAACACTGCGAAGCGCACCCAGCGGGAATGTATCTTGACTTGCTGGTGTCGTTGGGAAATCTGATCGGTCGATCTCCGTATTTCAAAGTGAGCGCTACCCACCACTATGCGAACGAATTCGTCGTTCGTGTTGGTGACACCTCCACATCCCGCAAGGGTACTGGTCGTGACCAGATCAATGAAGTTTTGAAGATGGTCGATGCCACATGGTACAAGGAGTGCGTCAAGAATGGTTTTGGATCAGCCGAGGCTATCGTCAACTCCATCCGTGATGACTCTACGCAAACGGTTCGCAAGCGCGCGACGAATGTGTTTCAGAATATAAGTGTCCCCGGCATTGCGGACAAACGGTTGATGATCCGCGAGGGTGAACTCGCTTCGATCTTCCAGTTGGCTGGGAAGCCAGAGTCTCGCGTAGATATCGTCCTTCGCGACGGCTGGGACAGCCAGCCTTTAAATAATCTGGTAAAAGGCAAGTCGGATGGCTTGAGCAACTCAGCCAGTTGCCAGTTCCCGCACATCTCCATCTCCGCAGATACGACTCGCAACGAACTGATCGCTAAGATGCCAAAAGGTGCCGAGTCCAACGGCTTCGGCAATCGGTTCCTGTACTGCTACGTCCAGCGTGTCAAGCTGTGTCCTGATGGCGGTCCTGATATCAACTGGGCTCCAGAGTTGATTCGCTTGACTAAGGCGATCCAGTTTGCCCGTAATTTGAAGCACGTCGCTTCAGACGACGCAGCCCGTCAGTTCTGGACTCGGATGTATCTTGATATTGAGGAGGAACAGCAGCAACTCTCGGGTCTCGCCAAGTCCATGACTGATCGCGCTGCCGCACACATCCGTAGACTGGCTTTGATCCTGTTCCTGCTTGACGGCGAGCAGAATATTGACGGTGAACAGAAGATCAGGTCTCACCATGTAAAGGCAGCCAAGCGCATTTGGGATTTTTGTCAGGATTCCGCTCGTTTTATCTTCGGTGGGCTCACCAAGGATCAAGAAACCATCCTTACATGGCTTCAGATGAACGGGCCTGCGACACTTCCACAGATCACCCAAAAACTGTTCCACAAGAACCGCAAGTCCAACTGGGTTCGCTTGCAGGTCAACGGGCTCGTTGCGGCTAACAAGGTCACCTACAAGGATCGGCTGGTCAGCCTTAAAACCTAGGCTGGATTGGGCTGGAAATGGGTTGGAAAGTTGGCGGTAAACTGACTGAAAATGAATGCGTGTCCGCCGGAAGATCGGGAAATGGAATGATACCGTCCGGCGTAAGGCAAGGTTAACAAAAGTGCGTTAGAAACGTCACGAAAACGATCATTTTTCGTGCGTAAAAAACGTCACGGGGTTTTAAAATGCGTTATGCGTACAGAGGCAAGAGAGAGTAGTAACTCTTTTAATATCAATAGATTAACAAAAAAGATGAAAATATTTGTGACGTTTTCAACGCACTCTACTTTTCAGGTTTTCTCTGCGCAAATATCTGCTACGCATTACGCATCGCTGGCATCACTATTTACCTCTGTGACGTTTTGAACGCATTTTTCCAAGGAATTCATGACGTTTTGAGCGCACTCGGCGCTTCGAAACGACCGATGTGGGTCAGGCACTCCTTAGGATTGAATAAGAAATATCACCCCATCCCGCTCTAGATCTCACGCCAGCGCGGCTGTGGCGCACGGAAACCAATGTCAGGACGAATTCCGCGGTACTCCATACCGCGGCCCGGGAGACATCCGAACGCAACAGGCACAAGCCCCCCATGCCGGGAAGCTGTGAACCTGAGGGCTTGGCGGCCCCTCGTTCGGTGTCTCCCTAATCGGGTTGCCGACGGCCGGTACGCCCCGCGGCTGATCTTGGACGTCGGACGCCGCGTAATCCGGCAGCCACATAATCGGCAAAGCCGAATGCACGAACGATATCACGCCGGTCAACCGGCATACGAAGCCAACGCTTCTAGGAGAACAGCATGGACCGATTAATACAATTGCAGGCTAAGGGCAAAAAGAACCTCACGCCTGAAGAGCGCCGCGAATATCAAAGACTCTCGGCGCGCAAGACACGCAATAAGACGAAGACCAAGGCTCTGCTCGATCCCCGCATTTCGCGGTTCGCGGAAGGCGCTGTGACGCAGGAAGAATTTTGGCAGCTCTGTCGGGCTGACGTTAATCAGGCGCAGTTGAGTGCGTGGCTGGAACTACAAGAGGAAGTTCACGACCAGCTGTACTGGATGGCTCATTGGTTAGAGCAATCACCGGACGATCCCGACTTCGTCAGCTTGGAAGGTGGTCTCGAACTTCTCGATGATCATGTCAAAAGGTACGGCTACATTAAAGATGCCTTCGATTACTACAGTTCGGTGCTCAACGAGTTCCATCCGCAATGGGCAATCTGGGCTAGTGAGAGTAGTCGCGATGCAGCACCGTATTGGAAAGACCCAGAGAGGCTCGCCGCTTTGATCCGCGAGAACGAACCGACGAAAGTCTGGGCCTTGTATGGGATCAGGATCGGATTGCCAGAATATTACGTATACGTCTGGAAGAGAGAACTTCCCCGGGATTATATCGGCAGGTTCTTCGATCCACGTACAAAGTCATGGGCGGCAGGCAATTCCGGAAATTATGACGCGCCAAAGGGCACGGAGGGAGCAAAAGTATGAGACCGACAGTGCTTGATAACTCAGGGTGATCTGGAATTGAAAACCCGGGGGCGGAGCGCCGGGTTTTGCTGAAATGAGTTCTTTATCCTGCAATTCTAATTGCACGATGGCATTAAGCGATGTTGGCGGCTACAGATATTTCCAAAAAGAAAAAGCCCGATTCGCACCGGGCTCTCCAACCATTCGAGATTTGATGTTGACTGACTATATCACATCTCGTCTAGCCATGAATCTCGTAGACCTTTTTCTGCCACGACTGACTTGCCACCAAGGAAGATGCGTGCTCATACTTCGCAGTCGTCGCAAGGCTACGGTGACGCGCGATCTTCGCGATGTGGTTCAAGCTCATACCGGATTCGAAACTGAGCGTGCAGAATGTGTGACGCAGTGCATGGACGTGGGTGACTTCTTTCGGAATCAACGGGAGGCCTTGCGCCGCGCGTTCTTTGTTCGTGAGCATGACGTACTTTTTAAACAAACGGTTCACGCTGTCCGGACTGAGGTCGCCGCCCTTCTGCGATTCGAACACGAACGAGGTCATAACGTTGTTCCGCTTCCGTTCGGCGAAGTAGCGGCGTAATGCCTTCTCTTGACTCATGTGTGGCTGACCCTTCACGTCCACGATAAAGAGATTCGCGGTGCGACCGTCTTTCTTGCCGACAATCGTCGCTTGCATCGTGTCCCAGTTGATAGCATCAGCGCGGAGTTCAGCGGCCTCCGAGGCACGCATGGCCCAATGATAGATGGAAAGAAAGAGAGCCGCGTCGCGAGCGGTGCCCTGCTCGTGAATGACCCTCATCACATGCTCCAACTGTTCGGCGGTTAGATACTGTATTCGGTCGTTGTTCGTGTTCTTCATGGCGATCTCCATGATTTCATTATCTCATAACCCGCTTTTGTTTGTCAAGCACTATTGTCATAATTCCAGCCAAAAACATCACAATGTCGGAAAATGCCTTAGACTCCGACATTCCCGCCAAGACCTTCCTGCGCTAAGTCCTTCATTATCAACACCCGCTTTTGTAAGTCAAGTGTTATCAATAAACCCATCGTTTTCCGACATTTCTAAGCCCGCTTTTGATACGAGCTATCCTTGACATTCTAAAGCGGTTATTCTATGGTCAGAACCATGCATGAAGCAGTCCATGACTACCTCGCGAAGATTGGGCGAAAAGGCGGCAAGATAGGCGGCCAGTCTACCTCTCGCAAGAAGATTCGTGCCATCATGGCGAATCTGGAAGCGGCGCATGAAGCGAAGCGGAAGTACACGCCTTGCCCGCGATACAAGAACCACTCGCACAGATTCGCTAAATCCGGGCGTTGCGCTTGCGGCTATCAGAAGCCAAGATGAGGTAACGTCAGATGACGAACGAAGAGGTTCTTAACGAGCTCCACATTAAGTTGGTGGAAGGCGCAAGGTCAGCGAAATTCGACTTCATTCAGACTTCGACGCATCTAGACGATTCACGAAGCTTTCTCGTATACGCAGGAGATAGACGCGCCACAGTGCTTTTGACAGCCACTACAGTTCCGCCAATGAGTGCTGATATCATCTTCTATCGTCACAATGTGATTTTGAGTTCAGCTCAGATCGGCGACGAGGTTTTGAAAGTGCTTCAACGCTAAACTCCGCTGATCAGCCCGCAACGAATCGCACATAACTGCCTGACTTGCCGCTCTCCTTTGGAAGTGGAGTTCCCCGATATGTGAAATCCCCTTTGTTTATGAGGGTATTTGAGGTTTTGGTCTGGCCCCTGAATTACTGAATGGGTCCCAAATTTTCGGAGGGGCGGTGGTGCTACGGGTGCACGTCGCCCCAGCCGCCGGTCGCGCGCAGAAATTCTATGTCTGATATGGTCTTTGACTTATTTCCGTTTACCGTAACCGTTGTTGGGTCCCATCTCGCCGTCTAAATACAGGCCATTCTCCGCGCAATCCGTGTTGACCTGCCCCAGCATCCTGACTAATATCTAATAATCGCAGTAGACACCACTCAACCACCCCTAAGTGGACCCCGCCCGCCCACTCCACACAAGAAAGCCTGTCGCTGCACCCACGGTATCACAATCTTTCCGGGTCCCCTCTTCATTTACCAGAAAACGCCCCAGTGTGGCCACCCCGTACCCGTCTTCTCGCTGATCCGCTAGTCGTCTCATTCAGCTTTTTCGCCTAAAACGTTTACCGGTAAATACATTTCCCCGGCACCCGGCAGGGCGTACCCTCCAGCCCACCCGGTCAATCGTAGGCACCCGTTAGACTGCACCGGATACCACCACCGCGATCTGTAAAAGGAACTCCGTCGCCCATCGACGTTCCCGCTCCTCGCCATCATCGCCCAACGTGATTTCGTTAGCCTCGGCCTTACCATTTATTTGTCCAGAAGAGGTGGTCCGCTGATTCGCTTCCCTTTAAGATGGAAATTGACCATGACATGATCGGCAATCGAGATAAATGGAATGCCCTTGTTCATCCCATAGTCCTTCCGGTTAAAGACCATTTTCCCTTTAATCTCGCCTGAGCCTGTCCCTTTGCCAGTGATATGTAGCGTCAGCTTCTCGGGATTTGACACTCCACGAATCGTAAAGTCTCCATCGACCTCATAAGTATCGTGGGTGATCCGCACGATCTTCGTTGACTTGAACATAATCGTGGGATTGCGCTCTACGTCGAAAAAATCTTTTCCCTTCAACTTTCCATTTTTCATTCCACTTCCGGTATCTACGCTGTCCGCATAAATCTTGATCTCCAAAACGCCGGTCGTTTCGTCGGGAGAAGTGAATTTCAAGGATGCTTCCCACTTGTCGAATTTGCCCGCAATATCCACAGACGCCTTAACGTCGAATTTAATCCAGCTGTCAACCGGTGTAACCTCGAAAACCGGGGCGTCGGCAGGCCTTGCTGTACAAAGCGCGGCGAATACAAAAAGACAAAAAACAACAAATCGCGTGAGGGGCTTCATCGAACAGAAATCGTGCGCAAGCATCACGTTCACCAAACCTTTGGCTCACCTTCACAGGCCGTTCATGTTGGTGGCTAATAGAGTTAGTAACCAATATCACGAACACACCACGCAAGTCCCGATTATCGTGCAAACCGAAAACGAATGCTCCCAGTCTTGAAGCCGTGCCGCACCCGCCCCACCCCCGGGGCGAATTCTCCGCAACGTCACCTCACGCAAACGCGTTCCGACAGCTAGTAGGCTCGACAGCCACAATAGTAAGAGGTATAGAATCTTCTGACGAAGTGATGCCAGTGCGGCAATTCTCCGTAAAATACGCGTTCACCTGCCAGCAATGTATGCGGCACACCGATGGTGAAGTCAACGTAGCGGCTGACGACGAGGCCGAGGCTGGCCGGGCAGGTGCGGCAAGAGCGGTCTGTGAATGGTGTGGTCAAAAACCGCCGAAGCATATCCACGTCAGTACTATCGTCGCAGAGGTCCGGTAACAACGAACGGACTGCGCTTCGCCTCCGTGATAGCATCTCCCGATGCCCGACCGCCGCTCCTCGAATGGCCGAAGAAGAAAGAAGTCCTGCCGTTGCTCCCACGGCATCGCCATCCATCACACGAAGATCACGCCGAAAGGCAGGATGCATCCGTGCTGGTTTCCGGGGTGCAAATGCAAGGACTATCGTCCGGTCAAGAAGTGATTGGCTGTGTTCACAAACACCCAGTTCAACTCTTGCAATCCTGTCCCATCTTGCATACTAAAATATCAGCGGACCTCGGGCGTCCGAGAGTTGAGAACTTGGCTTTGGCCGTGCACCATGCCGCTACTCTGGGTTCGGAGTACAAACTATTAGGCGGTTTTCCACCAACATGAGCATTCAGCACGGACAAGGCTGCTATAAAATTGCTTCGACTTTTGGCGGGGAACTTGTCACATCTGATTCTATAGATACGACTGGTTCCGCCTGAAAATCCGATAATTCGCCCCTGTTCATCCACCGCAGCAATTTTGTAATTCGGGTCATTTGTGACGGCTGGCCCGACCGGTTCACCCTCTTCCATCTTGTTTGGCCCGACTGGCTTGCTGCCCACAAATCTTTGATGGATTGCCAAAAATGTCTGCCCGGACGGCGCAATAATGCAAGATGCTAGGCCGTCGATCTCCTTTAATGCTTCAATCATCAGGTCGGTTGAAACCTCAACATCAAGATTATCGAGGTCTACGCTACTGGTATTTGTCAGGGTAAATCGCAGTTCGGCATAGGAGTTCGACCAAGGAATGCCATCGATGTTCGTACCGGGGCCGTAACGTGGAACAGAAGATGAGGCTGTTAGCATCAATGGTACAGGGCGGAATAGCCAGAAGCAGAAAAGGCCAACCGCAGTCACGGAAACGGTGATGAATACAATTTTGCTTGTTTGGTTGTGCTTCGGAACCACGACTTCTTTCCAAACGTCAATTGCCGAGATCAGAACGGCGAGAGCAAACAGACCAACACATGACCAGAAGTAAGGGGTCAAGAAAATTGTGACAGAAGCTACGAGCAAACCCAGTGGGAAGCCATTTCTGCGGAGGTACCCTTGAGGTTGCGCGCCAGAGGTTGCCTGAGCAGGTAGCTTCATCTTATTCACCTCAAGCTGCCGATGCTCCTCTCGTTCTCTTTGCCTTTTAGTTTTGTGGTGGCTCATCTGCTTTGTTAAGCAAATGATACTATCTTTCGAGCAGAATCATGTATGAGGCCACTTCCTATCGATCCTCTCCAAAATAAACGCCGCCTTCTGAATCGCCCGGTCCACGAAATACTCCTCCGCAAAATTCGGCTTGTCCGACTCCATCGTTTCGATCAGTTTCCGCGCGCATAGCAGCGTCGCGGCGAATAAGATCGCGTGTTTACGTTCTTCGGTCATGAGGGTCTCGTGAGTTGGTGTGCAGAGGAGGGAACGACAGGCTACGTCACTTTAGCTGTTTGGTCAAATATGATATATGAGTCACTATGGATATTCCGCGAACCAACATAAAGCTTGCGAAGGAGCACCTTCCTTTAGGCCTTGCGGGGGTCTATGTTTTGGGCTTCATAGTCGTCGGCATTCATCTAGCAGGATACGGCGCATCAACTCTGGATTTGATTAAGGTGCAGTATCTAGCTGCTGGTTTTTGGTTTTGCGGACTTTCCGGCATTTATTTTGGATTTTTAAGACTCCTTCGTATCGCCGTGAAGGCCATGGAGCGCACGATTCAAAGACCTAGTTTTCGTCCTGAAAGCGGGACGGGGGAGTTGCTGTTTTCAATTTTCTCAAACGTATTCATCGTTTGCGTTGTAATACTTCCCGTTTGGGTGATGCATCGACTTCCACATTGGGGCGAATTCGGGAACCGCTTTGATTTGGTCTGGCAGTATGTCCGTTTTTCTATTCCATTCTTGATTTCCTTGGGAATACTTGACTTTGCGCTCCACCTGACAGATTGGTTCAAGATGAGAGTGTTTAAAGAACACTATTTTGGTGACGCATGGATTCCCGTGTGGGTATCCTCGTACTTTTTAATCCTCGGAGTATCAATAAATTGTGTCCTCTCTTTTTCAACCCTCACTTACAGAACGATTTCATTTTCTCTCGGCGGAGGCCAACCTCGCCAAGTCATTTTCTGGCTCGGCAAACAAGCAACCCCCTCAGACTCAGTGTTGGAACGGAGCGACCCAAACTCTGGGTACAGCATTCCTTACGAGCTACTCGTTGAAAACGAGGCATCGTTAGTCGTAATCTCTCCAAAGGACAATCAGCGCGCAATCGAACTGGACAGGAAAACTGTTAGTGCGGTAGTAATACTAGGAAAGCGTCCCCGGTCAGCACCGGCCCACTTTGAGCGAAGGGTTATCGAAGGCAATCCGAGGCCTTGACCAGTCTGGCACTGCTAACTGTTCGCTGTGTAAGTGAAGTCCTCCATCACAACCCCGCACTGCTTCATGCCCCGATTGCCCCCAAAGGCACGTTATGGGCAACAGGTACTATTAGCCTACCTGCCCCAAGGTGTATGATGGTGCACCATGCGAATCAAAGTCCGTCACGTCATTTACCTTGAACCCGACCAAAGCAAGAAGCTGCTCCAGCGCAGCAAGAAGACTGGCGCATTACCCACCGAGATTGTCCGCCGTGCCCTCCGTGAATATCTCAAGAGGTCCAAGTGAGCCGCGCCATCAACAACCACGCCGCCACCAGCCTCGCCGATGCGATCTCATGTTTAAAGGACTCCGAGAGGTTTCTTAATTGGAATCCGAAAAGACCAACGTCAAAACCGACTGATCTTCTTACCTTTCAGATGGCAGAAAGGCACTATTCACCTGACGAAATCGCGGAATTGTGGGGCGTCAGTGTTGATTCTATAAGGCGGATATTTCGGGATGAACCCGGTGTTTTAAAGATGGGTGAGAAGAGCCCGAAGCACAAGCGACAATACTTGACGTTGCGAATCCCCGAATCCGTAGCAGAGCGCGTCCACACGAGGCTTTCCGAATAATGCTCACCACGTACCGCCGCCACAACCCGGTCAAGTGCCGCTTCACCAGTCGCACAGAATACCGCTGCAAGTGCCCGATCTGGGTAACTGGCACAGACAAGGACGGCAGGTTTCGCCGAGAGGCGTTGAAATTGCGGGATTGGAATCGCGCGCAGGAGTTGGTACGGAAGTGGGATGTGGAGGGTGATAAACCGAAGAGGCGGGAGCGTGTATCAATCGAGGATTGGAAGAAGCGTTATTTGGCGGTAGCAGAATCTGACAATCTCAGCCCGGAGACAATACGGAAGTACAAACTGCTCTTCCGGCAACTAGAAGATTTTACGAAGAACAAGGGCCTTCGTTACGCAGACCAACTCGACTTGAGCCTCTTGGATGAGTTTCGCGCCACTTGGAAGGATGGACCATTGTCGGCGGGTAATAAAATTGCCCGCCTGCGCAGCATCTTCAAGTTCGCGGTGAAGCGAAAATTTGTCGAAAGCAACATGGCGGAGGATATGACAATCCCGGAGGTGAAGCCCGCCCCGACACTACCTTTCACCGAGAAAGAAATGGCCGCGATCTGGAAGGCCGCGACCGACAAGAAAACTAAGACGTTCATTTCAGTGATGCGATATTCCGGTTTGCGCATATCCGATGTGACCACGTTGGCAGTATCTAGCCTGAATGGCAGACGGCTTCAACTGCACCAAGCGAAGACCGGACAACCCGTGTCCATCTTGCTTTCTCAAGATGTAGCTGATGACCTCCGAGCAGCAACCCGGTCGAATCCGGCCTATTTCTTCTGGTCCGGGAAATCGAAAGTTCAGGCTGCGGTATCCGTATGGCGCAAGCGGCTGGCAGATGTATTCTTCGATGCTAAGGTCAAGGACGGCCATAGTCACCGATTTCGGGACACTTTCGCCGTGGACCTGCTGTCGAAAAGCGTTTCGCTCGAAAGCGTGAGCCAGCTACTAGGCCATCAATCCATCAAAATTACGCAGAAGCATTATGCGCCGTGGGTGAAGGCGAGGCAGGATGCGTTGGATAAAGAGATTGAGAAGGCTCTTCAAAACGTCTGAGAATTTGGGGACAGCATGCGCACACCAAAACCGCTAGTGGTCTTTGTCGTTGGGCATGAGAAGTGGGGAAAATCCTACACCTTCCGAGCCTTGTGTAAGGATTTCAGGTCGAGGCGAACAGATATCAGCGGAACCTACTTCAGTGTGCGCCGAAGTTCTAATGACGACATAACTAGAACTCGTCGTCACAGGTACAGGAATTTCATAGAATCTCTTTCTCCAACAACAAAACCTCTGGTTGTCGCAGCACTCTGCCCCAAGTTTAGAGGCATTAGCGAAAGCAGTCTGCCCGAGAAGTATGCAGACCCATTTCTCAGGAATCTCCAAAGCAAGGGATACAGGTTGAGTTTTTGGGTCATTGAGCACGAGTGGCCCAAGCCCAATCGACCCGTTGGTAGGGTCTCCGCCAAGGAAATATCCGTGCTCCGCGAATACGCCAAAAGCACACGCGGACAGGTGACGGTCTTTTCAAAGATGAAGGCGGAAGCCTCGGCACGAGCTAAGGAACTGTGCCTGTTCATAGAGGGAATGCTGTGAAGGGCTTGATTTCATCGTACAAAAACTGTACAATTCCAATCACTACAATCAAAAACCATTGATTTTATTGGGTATTTTGATGGAGGCGCGGGTGAGAATCGAACTCACGCATAAAGGTTTTGCAGACCTCTCCCTTACCACTTGGGTACCGCGCCTCAACCTTACAATTATAGCGAAATTTGTTGCGGGCTGTCAGGCGGCCGTTCGACTTCGCCATTCGAGAGGGTTAACCGTCATTGCAACACAGACCAATTCGCAACGTGCTTGTAAATTGCGCGCCTCCGCCACGGATCCTTCCGATTCCAGGCTTTGTGGGGCTCTACTTCTTGACAGGTTCTTCGATCTGGGCTTCACGCAGGAAGCGCGCGGACTCTTCCGGCGGCGTCGGATTGATGTAAAAGCCCGTGCCCCATTCGAACCCGGCGACTTTGGTGAGTTTCGGGATGATTTCGATGTGCCAGTGGTAATGATCGTTGATTTCTTCGCCGATGGGCGACGTGTGAATCATGAAGTTGAACGGCGGCCGGTCGAGAACCGCATCCATGCGCATCAAGGTGTCTTTCAGCATGTTCGCCAGCGCGCTATAGACGGTGCTTTGGTTGTTTTCGTAGGCCGAACTGTGCACCTTGGGCAGCAGCCACATCTCGAAGGGGAATCGCGGGGCATAGGGGGCGATGGTGATGAAATGGTCGTTTTCGCCAATGACGCGTTCGCCCGTGTCGCGCTCCTGGCGGATGATGTCGCAGAAGATGCAGCGCTCTTTTTCGTCGTAATAGTGCCAACAGTTGTCGACTTCCTCGCGCACGCGCCGCGGCACAATAGGCAGCGCGATCAACTGCGAGTGCGGGTGCTCCACGGAGGCCCCGGCAGCTTCCCCGTGGTTCTTGAAAATCAGCACGTAGCGGAAACGTTTGTCATTTTTGAGATCCAGCATACGGTCGCGATAGGCCCACAGCACGTCTTCAATGGCTTTCTGGGGAAGTTGCGCGAGCGTCGTCTGGTGCTGCGGCGTCTCGATTACGACCTCGTGCGCGCCGATGCCGTTCATCTTGTCGAACAGGCCTTCTCCTTCGCGATCCAGCTCGCCTTCAATTCCCAGCGCGGGAAAGCGGTTAGGCACCACCCGGATGTTCCACCCGGGGGTATTCGGTCCGGTGCCATTTCGCCCGTAGGTGAGAATCTCCGGCGGCGTCTTCACTTCGTTTCCGGGGCAGAAGGGGCAGTTCTGCGGCGCCCTGGGAAATACGCTTTCGCGCAGAAAATCATTTGGCCGCTTGCCGCGGTCGGTGGAAATGATCACCCAACGCCCTGTAATCGGATCCTTGCGCAACTCCGGCAACGCTTGCCCTCCAATGCGAATTCCGGACGCCGCAACGGGAGCGTCCATTGAGTATGCTCCGTATTGTACCGCGAGTTGCGCGCAAGCAAGGGGAAAGGCGCAGGAATTATGCTCTTAGGCTCAACGCGTCTTTGTGCAACCGTGCCACCGGAGGTTCTCCTGGCTGGTGATCGATGGCCACAACGTCGAAGCGCACCGGGCACGGCTTCACATGGCGCTCGCGCAGAAATGCATGGGCGGTGCGCACCAGAACATGATGCTTTTCGCGGCCGATGCTCAACTCAGGCAAAGCCGGGCGGCCCGGCACGAGTGCGCGGGTGCGCACCTCGATGAAAGCCAGTGTCTCCCCGTCGAAGCCAACCAGGTCGAGTTCGCCCTTTTCCCGAGCCGGTTCGTAATTGCGCGCGATGAAGATGTAGCCCATGCGGCGCAAATACCAATACGCGTAGGTTTCGCCACGAACGCCCACGCGCAGCGCCACGTGCTTCTTGTCGCCCGAATTGTGCGTGGCATCCTCGCGCAGCCCATGCCGCGATTTCCACCGCACCCAGGCATACCCCGCTCTGGCCAGCAAACCCATGGAAAGTTACTCGTTCAGTAATATAGACCAATGACAAACAAAAATCCCGCGGCCAGCGTTTGAGGCTGACCGTGGGACGGGGTGGGGCTCAGCTACCTGTTATCTGTTATCCGCTCGCTGTTCCCTGTTCGCGATTCCTACAGCTTCTTCTCTGCTTCCGCGATGGACTCCTCCATGATGCGGATCGCGCAGTCGGCCTGTTCCTCGTCAATAATCAACGGGGGTGAGATGCGAATCGAGTTCTCACCCGAACCCAGCGTCAGCAAGCCGCGATGAAAGGCATTGGTAACCACGGAATCGCGCAGGTCCGGAGCTTTCTCCTTCGTTCTTTGATCGCGAACGATTTCCACGCCAACCATGAGACCCCTGCCGCGCACATCGCCGACGATTTTGAAGCGCTTCGGCCAGTCACTGATCCTGCCAAAGATGTGTTTGCCAACTTTTTCGGCATTGGCCATCAATCCGCCTTGAATCAGATCGAAGGTGGCCGACGCGGCAGCCAGGCACACCGGATTGCCACCGTAGGTTGTTCCGTGCGAGCCAATTTTCCAGTCCATGACGGTGTCCTTCGCGATGAAAGCAGCAACGGGCATGCCGCTGGCAATGCCTTTCGCCGTGAGGACGATGTCCGGTGTGATTCCGGCGTGATCGTAGGCCCACCATTTTCCGGTGCGGCCCATGCCCGCCTGGACTTCGTCGAGGATCAACATGATGCCGTGCTTGTTGCAGAGGCGCTGCAATTCCTGCAGGAAGAACAAAGGAGCGGGAATGAAGCCGCCTTCGCCTTGAATCGGCTCGACGATAATCGCCGCGACTTCTTCGGGAGCGAACAATCGCTTGAAGATCTGTTGCTCCAGCAGTTCGATGATCTCGCCACCGCAAGTTTCATTCGTGTGCCCCAAAGCGCAGCGATAGGCGTACGGATACGGAATGTGCTCGACACCGCCCAACAGAGTGCCGAAATATTTGCGCTGGGTGCTTTTGGAGGCCGTCAGGGAGAGCGAACCGAGGGTGCGCCCGTGGAAGCAGCCGTAGAACGCGATCAATTTGTCGCGCTTGGTGTGATAGCGGGCCAGCTTGATCGCGCCTTCCACGGCTTCGGTTCCGGAGTTTCCGAAAAACACTTTCCAGTTATGCGTCTTCGGCATCGTGGAGACGAGCTTTTCAGCGAATTCGGCCATGTGGCGGTGATAGAAGTCGGTTCCCGCGATATGAATGAGTTCCGCGGCCTGCTCCTGGATGGCTTCCACCACGAGCGGGTGGCAGTGGCCGGTGGAGCAGACGGCGATTCCCGCAGCGAAATCCAGGAAAGCGTTTCCGTCCGGATCCTCCACGATGGCGCCGGAGGCGCGCTCCGCCACCAGCGGATAGTCACGCGTCAGCGAGGGAGACATGTATTTCAGGTCGCGCGCAATCACTTCCTGGGCCTTTGGGCCGGGCAAGGCGGTCTTGATCTTTGGCAATTTCGTTTCCGTGGCAATAATCATGTTCTCTCCAATGGTGCGTTTCGCGGACGATTCGCAGGTTAAGGGTTTCGCGAACGGGTGAGAGACAACTGGGCTGTGGCCCGGTCGAGTTTCGCCGGAGCGGGCGATGGCGCCGCTTAGTCGACGCCGTAAAGTTCCGGTCGGAGATTCGCGGGGCGAAACTTGCGGGGCACACGAGGACCCACGGCAACTCGGTCGCGTTTGAGGAAATGGAAGTGCTTCATTTGCGTTTCCAGCGGACTTTGCCGTCCTTCGTGTCTTCCAAAATTATACCACGTTCCGCGAGTTCGTTCCGGATGCGGTCGGAGGCCGCAAAGTCGCGCCGCGCGCGCGCCGCCTGGCGCTCCTGGACCAGTTTTTCGATCTCCGCGTCGTCCACGCCGGCGGTATCGCCCCCCAAACCGAGCGTCTTTAGTTTTTCGGCATCGGTGTCGTCCAACACCGCGAACACCTTGTCGAAGCTGGCGAGCAATTCCTCGGCCGCCGCCACGTCCCCTTGCCGGAATTCGCCTTTGTCCATCGCGATATTCGCTTCGCGGACAAAATCGAACACGGCGGCCAGGGCGCGCGCCGTGTTCAGATCATCGGAGAGTCCGGCATCGTAATCATCCGCGGCTTTAGCGATCCGTTCCTGCATTCCGGGCTGAATTCCGGCCGGAAAATTCTCGCCTTTCAGCCGCGCGACGAAGTTCCGCAGGCGTTCCACGGAACTTGCCGCCTGCTGCAATCCGTCGAAGGTAAAATTCAGTTGCCGCCGATAGGGCACGCTCGCCAGCGCAAATCGCAGCGCCGATGGCTTATAACCTTTTGCAAAGAGATCGCGCAGGGTGAAGAAGTTCCCCAGGGACTTCGACATCTTCTCGCCTTCCACCAGCAAATGCTCGGCGTGGAGCCAGTAGCGCACGAACTGCTTCCCTGTCGCCGCTTCGCTCTGGGCGATTTCGTTTTCGTGGTGCGGGAATGCCAGGTCGATGCCGCCGGTGTGAATATCCAACGTTTCGCCGAGATACTTCATGGCCATCGCCGAACATTCGATGTGCCAGCCGGGGCGCCCCGCGCCAATCGGCGTTTCCCAGAAATGTTCGCCGGGCTTCGGCGCTTTCCAGAGGGCAAAATCCCGCGCGCTCTCTTTTTCGTAGCGGTCGTTGTCCACGCGCGCGCCCGCCTGGATCCCGGAAAGGTCTACTTTCGAAAGCTTTCCGTAATCCTTGAACTTCATGATCCGGTAGTAGATCGAGCCTTCGCTGGGATAGGTATACGTCTGCTGCTGGAGCTTTTCGATCAGCGCCACCATGTCGTTGATATGGTCGGTGGCGCGAATCCAATGCTCGGGCGACTCGATGTTCAACGTGCGGCAATCTTCAAAAAAAGCCTGCACAAATTTTTCGGTGTATTCACGGATACCCAGGCCCGCGGCGGCCGCGTTGGCGATGATGCGGTCGTCCACATCGGTCAGATTCATGACGTGATTCAACTTGAAGCCGCGCCACTTCAGGAAACGCCTTAAAATGTCCTGGAAGACAAAGGTCCGGTAGTTGCCGATGTGCGCGTAGTCGTAAACCGTCGGCCCGCAGGTGTACATGCCCACTTGCCCGGGCTTGAGCGGCACAAACGGTTCAATTTTTCCGGATAGGGTATTGTGCAGCTGAATTTCGTGCATCGCGTCTCGGCTAGGCCTTTCCTTCACGAAGCAAATAACCGATTGTAGCCGAGCCTCCGCCAATGCCGCAACGAAACTGCGAATTCATGTTTTCTGATGGACGCGTTTTCGGCGCGTTAAAAACTGGACAGGCTAGCTCAACGCCGATTTCAGGCGTTTCGCGGTCTTCTCCAGCTGCTTCTTCAGAGCCTCGACCTGCTTGGAAATATCCTGCAGCTCTTCCTTGGCGACCTTGCTGGCCTCCGAGACTTTCTTCGCCCGGGCATGTGCCTCACGGTTCGCCTTGCCCAGCGCCGTTCCTACTCTCACGCTGACCTCGGTCAGCCGGTCTTTCTTCGCCATGATGTTCCTCCTACGCTAATTTCATCGTATACCGTTTCCGCGGACTTTTGCCGACAAATTCATCAACAGGAAGCTCCGAGCCCGAACAACGGCAAGCGATTGACAGTGTCCGGCGGCGGCGCATACAGTCCAAGATGCTCGCAACGCATCATTCATTCTTCGGGAGAAACTCGCATGCAAAAGCATGTGGCCACCTCGTTGTTGATTCTCGCGCTGGGATCCAGCGCGCTCTGTGCCCAGGAAAAGCCCGCCGCCGCAGAAAATAATGGACTCACTCCGGAAACGTTCCTCGCCCTGCGCTACCTCCAGGATCCGCAATTTTCGCCTGACGGCGCCCGCGTCGCCTTTGTGGTCAGCGATCCGCTGAGCGGACAGAAGCGCACGCGCCACATCTGGCTCTTCGATAAAACAAGCAACACTGTCCGGCAGCTCACGTTCTCCGCGAAAGACAAGTCGGAAAGCTGGCCGCGCTGGTCGCCCGACGGGAAGACGCTGGCGTTTCTCTCGAACCGCGACGGCGATGAGCAGCAAGTCTACCTGCTCCGCATGGCCGGTGGAGAGGGCGCCGCGCTCACCAAAGGCAAGGCAAGCGTCAGCGCTTTGGCGTGGTCCCCCGATGGCAAGTCAATCGCATTTCTGGCGCCAGAACCCAAGACCGACGCGGAAGAAAAGAAAATCAAGGACAAGGACGACGAGCGCGTCGTGGACAAGGACGACAAGGAGCCGCGTTTGCGAATCATTGATCTTGCCACCAAGACCGAGCGCCCTCTGACGCCCCTGACCTGGAAAGTGGAGGAACTCGCCTGGATGCCCAATGGCCAGGCCCTCATCATCAAAGCCACGACCAAGCCCGCATCGGACCAGTTCACCGACGCCCTCTACGTTGTCCCCCTGAGCGGGGAAACCAAGGAATTGCGCCCGCCGCGCGGCCCGCTGGGCGAGGTGAAAGTTTCCCCGGACGGCGCGGTGGTGGCGTTTCAGGCGGCACGCGAGGACGGCCCCGAACCACACGACCTGTGGCTGATCAATTCTCGCCGCGGGCTCCCGCGGAATCTCACCGGAGCAACATTGGACCGTGCCGTGGCGCAAGTGGAGTGGGCCAAGGATGGTTCGCTCTACCTCGTCTACGAGGACGGATTTCGCAGCAAATTCACGTCGTTTTCCCCGGCGGCGGAGAAAAAAGACCTTCCGGAATTGCCCGTCAATGCCGGAGAATTTGCGGTCTCTTCCACTGGCGACATTGCGTTTGTGGGGCAGACCTCCGTCGCTCCACAGGAACTCTGGCTGCGTGAGGCCCAGGGTCAGGCGCATCAGGTTACGCATCTGAATGACGAAATTGCCAAGCTGCCTTTGGTCGCGCCGGAGTTTTACAAATACAAGTCCTTCGACGGCCTCGAGATCGAAGCCGCGCTGCTGCGTCCGGCGGGCTACGACGGAAAGTCAAAGCTGCCGACGGTCATCCTCGTCCATGGCGGCCCCACGGGCAACTGGCGCGATTCGGTGGAGGCCTGGGGGCAGTTACTGGTTGCGCGCGGCTATCTGGTGATGTATCCCAACGTGCGCGGCTCCATCGGCTACGGCGAAAAGTTCGTGGAAATGAACCGCGCAGACTGGGGCGGCGGGGATTTCAAAGACGTCATGAAGGGGGTGGATGATCTAGTGGCAAAGGGATTCGCCGATCCCGACCGACTGGGGATTGCAGGCTGGTCGTATGGCGGCTACATGGCGGAATGGGCCGTGACACAAACCGACGCGTTCAAAGCCGCGGTATCCGGAGCGGGCATGGCCGATCTGATCTCCGAATATGGCACCGAAATTGATCCGGCGTATGATGAGTGGTTCTTCGGAACGCCCTATGAGCATCCGGAGCATTTTCTGAACAGCTCGCCTTTTATCTCCATGAAGAACGCCAAGACCCCGACACTGATCCTGCAAGGCGAAGAAGATCCGATTGATCCGATCGGCCAGAGCCAGGAGCTGTATCGCGGGCTGAAGCGCTACGGCGTGGAGTCGGAGCTTGTGTTTTATCCTCGAGAGCCCCATGGTTTCCGCGAGGCCAGACATCGCGTGGATGTGGAGAATCGGCTGCTGGCGTGGTTTGATAAGTACCTGAAGGGTGGTAAGTAGGGTGTCTTGTCGTTCGTGCTTAATCCTGATGGGTTGCCGTTAGGCTGCAGCGAGCAGGAATCAGAGAGCGAATATCGGAAATAAGATATCCATTCTCGCGCCGCGCCACGACGCGCCACACCTCCGATGATCGATTCATCGACCAAGTCGCAGCTCAACGCGGTCTATTCGCGGCCGGGCATGCGTCGGCGGTATGAGGTCTGGTTCGTGCGCTGCGGGCTTGCCGACGGCAGCGGCGCGTGGTGGTTCCGCTATCTGCTTGTGCAGCAGCCGAAGCCCACTGCGGCCAATCGCGATCGCCGGTACTTCCAGGTGTGGGCGACCTGGTTCCCGAGCGGCGGTGCGCCGGAGTCCTTTATTGTGGATGTTCCAATCCAGGAGCTTCAGCTGAGCGAACTGGGACGCGCTCCTTTCCACTGCCGCGTGAGTGAATGCGGTTTCGAAGAAGGCCGCTGCTGGGGCCGGCTCCGCCCACAGGGGCACGACGTCCGGTGGAATCTTCGCATCTACTCGCACTTCGGCGTGAAACTCAGCGATAAAGGCTGGATTGGTTTTTCGCGCTCGCCACATTCCGACGCCGTCTTCTCCGGCGAGATCGTCTTCGACGGCAAGAAGTTCTCCGGTGAGCTCCTTGGGTTCGGCGTTCAAGGCCACAATTGCGGCTATCGGCATCGCAGCTTTTGGCGTTGGATGCACGCCTATTTTCCGCAACCCGGCGGGGGAAGCACGCTCGAGGCGCTGGTGTACGACCTGCCGCTGGGTTTTACTTTTCGCAATGCGATCTGGTGGCACCAAGGTCGCGGTTCGCGCATCCGACAAATTCGGGAACTCGAGGTCGTGCGGTCTGCCCATGAAGTCAGATGGAGATTCTCCGGCGCGCTGGACAATGGCTTGTCCATCGAGGCGCTCATCGGAGCAGCGGCTCCCGGGATTCACGAATTGCCCTATGCCAAAACCGATGGCTCCGGCACGTTTCCAGTGAGCAACGCGAGTCTTGCACACGCTTTGGTGCAATTGGGTTCCGGCGAGAGTCTGGAAACACGAACCGGCGCGGTACTAGAAATGGGAGGCGCGGGTCCTCCTTAGGTTTACTTGCACACTCTTCCTCATGCTTTCTGTCTTCTGTTTTCTATTTCCTGCTTTCTTATATCTGATTTCTGATTTCGCGCCTCGCGCTCCACAATCCGAAGGCTGTTAAAATCGTTCCCATGTCCACCAACGCCATCTGGAACGCACAGCTCTATGACGACAAGCATTCTTTTGTCTGGAAACTCGCGGCCGGTGTCATCGAATTGCTCAAGGCTAAGCCCGGCGAGCGGATTCTCGACGTCGGCTGCGGCACTGGCCATCTCACAGCCAAGATCGGCGAAGCCGGCGCCATTGTAGTTGGCGTGGACTGCTCGCCGGAAATGATCGCGCAGGCCCGCGAACGATATCCCGCGTTACGGTTTGAAATAATGGACGCCCGGCAACTCGAACTGGATGGCGAGTTTGACGCCATTTTCTCCAACGCGACCTTGCATTGGATTCATGAGCCGGAGCGCGTCCTGGCCGGTGTCGCCAGGCTTCTCAAACCCGGGGGACGATTCGTCGCGGAATTTGGCGGCAAGGGCAACACGCGTGAACTCCTTAAGGCCCTCGAGCGCTCCTGGTCCAAGCTGAGCTTCGCGGGACCGATCCCGCGTCCCTGGTATTACCCCTCCATCGCTGAATATTCCGGCCTGCTGGAAAAAAATGGGCTGGAGACGACGTATGCCATTCTCTTCGATCGCCCTACGCCACTGGACGATGGCGAGCGCGGATTGCGCAATTGGCTGGATATGTTCGGAGCGGCCTTTGCCGGTTCCCTTCGCGAAGGCTCGCGCGAACAACTGAAAGACGAAATCGAGCGCGCACTTCTTCCGATCCTCTTCCGCGACGGTCAATGGACGATGGACTACCGCCGCCTTCGGGTCGTTGCCAAGCGCGTCTAGCGTGTGCCCAGTCCCCAAGGCTCATAACGGTTTCCCCCGAAGGCCGGCAGCTTATCGGATAACAAAAATTGTGGCCCCTCAAGAATACCCACAACCCCTTGCGTAGGGCTTTACAGACCCCCTTCCCCATGCTACGCTTTCCTCCCGTACCGCCATCCAAGCGCCAGGCGGCTGGGCTCTGACCGAGAACCTGCCAAACGTGTTTGCTTTCTGTCTGTTACAGACAGAAGCGTTGCGTGAAGAATCCTCCTCTCGAGGAAAGGAAAGTCGTCTCTCTTCGCGCCAAGAACCCTGGTTCATTTCGTACGCGCTGATGGTGTGTGCAGCGGGCAGAACGAGCGCCAATCGCGTTCTGGAACTCTCAGGACGCCGGCCCGCAAATCGGGGGGACGGACGCCCGGCCGGTTCCATTGGCCGCAGCGCCGCGAAGCAGTAGGCTACGACTAGAGGGGACACCTTGCTCAAGCTGCGCAAAGTCGAAATTGTCGGGTTCAAGTCCTTCTGTGAACGCACCGTGGTGACGTTCAGCGGCATCGGCACGACCTGCATCGTCGGGCCCAACGGTTGCGGGAAATCGAACGTCGTGGACGCAATCAGCTGGGTCCTCGGTGAGCAGAGCCACAAGTCTCTCCGCGCCGAGCGCATGGCCGACTGCATCTTCAACGGCACCACGAAGCGCCCGCCGATGGGCATGGCCGAAGTGACCATTACCATGGAAGATCCCGATCTCGCCGAAGCCGCGCGCTTCGTGCTGGAGCACGCCGCCGAGGATGAAAATGCCCCGGAAGCGGCCGTCGCGCCGCAAAGTGAAGTACCTGGCCTGGACGCAATGATCGAAGGCGCTATCGAAGCGACGGAATCGGCCCCGGAAGCGGCCGGTGAACCCGCCGAAACTGCTGGCGGTCAGCCGGAGCCAGGATTCAAGGGCAAGCGCAAGAAGAAGTCCGAAAAGCCCGCGCTGGTTACCAAGCCCGGGGAAGTGGTCGTCAGCCGTCGCCTCTATCGCAGTGGGCAAAGTGAATATCTCATCAACGGGCGTGTGGGGCGTCTGCGCGACATCCAGGAAATGTTCATGGGCGTCGGCCTGGGCCCGGATTCCTACGCCATCATCGAGCAGGGCCGCATCGGTCAGATTCTGGCAACGAAGCCGATGGAGCGCCGCGCCATCATCGAGGAAGCCGCCGGGGTCACGAAGTTCAAGACGAAGAAGCGGCTGAGCGAGGCCAAGCTGGAATCCTCGAAGGTGAATCTCTCGCGCGTCAACGACATCGTCGTCGAAGTCGAGAAGCAACTCGGCTCGCTGAAGCGGCAGGCCGCAAAGGCGCGGCGGTATGCGGAAATTCGGGAGCAGATGCGCGGCATTGTCCGGCAGATGCTGGCCGGCAAAGCGCGGGAGCTGGATGCCGAGGCGGAACGCCTGCAGTCTCGCCTGGCAGAGCTTACGGCTTCCGAAAACCAGCACGCCCAGAAGATTCACGAGCAGGAAGCGGAGCAGGACCGGCTCAGCCAGCGCATCTACACACTCGACGGCGAGATCCGCCAGAACCAGAACGTCCTGAACCATACCGCCCTGGAAGTCGACCGCGTCGAGAACCGCATCACGTTCAACCAGACACGCAGCACCGAACTTGCCGGACGCAACGAACAAATTTCGCTGGAACGCAATGCCCTTTCCGGGCAATACGCCGAATGGCAGGCGCGCCATGAAACGCAGCAGAACGCCGTCGAAAATGCCCGCCGCGATTCCGTCACGGTGAACATGCGCGTCGACGAACTCATTACCCGCGCCGCCACCCGCGCCGCGCAGATCGCCGAAGCGGAAGCCCGTTTGCAGGCCTTGCGGCGCTCCGCCAACGAGGCGGGCGACAGCCTGCTGCGTCTGCACGGGGAACAGAAGCAAGCCGAGGAGGCACTGGTTCACCAGACCGAGGCGTTGCGCAAACAAGAAACTCGCGAAGCGTTGCTCCTCGAAAGCTCGCTCCAGGTGCGCGACGACACCGAGCGCGCCGCCGAAGACTGGCAGAACGCCATCAATACCTCCGCCGAATTGCAGAATCGCGCCACTACGCTGCAGATTCGCACGGCAGAATTGAAACAAACGCGCGAGAAAGCGCAAAAAGAAGCCGATATTCTCCGCGACTCGCTTGCCGGGGTTCGCGCCCGGCATTCCACACTCACGCAAATCCTGAATGACCGGTCCTACACCGGCGAAGCCGTGCAGAAACTTTTTGCCGCGAACGAGCGCCACGGAGGACAGGAGTTCCGTGCCGTGGGTGTCCTGGCCGATTACGCAGAGGTGCAGGAGCAGCATGAAGCCGCAATCGAACAATATCTTCGTGACGAGCTCGAATACGTGGTCGTCGAAACCTACGACCACGCGCGCGCCGGCGTTTCCCTGCTTCGCAACGAAGTCGGCGGCCGCGCCACGTTCTTCGTCGATTCGCTCCGCAATCTGAAGCTCGACGAGTACGAGCCGATCGTCCATTTCCGGTCGGAAGACGGAGTCATTTCACGCCTCGACAAGCTCGTCGAATTTCGCGACCCGCTGGGTCCCGCCGCCAAGCAATTTCTGCCGCGCCTGCGGTCTGGCTATCTGACGGATAGCCCTGCAGCCGCCGAAAAGCTCGCGCGGGAATATCCGCAGTACGCCTTCGTCACTCCCGAAGGCACCTGCTACCAGGGCCGCATGGTCACCGGTGGCCGCGCGGATGAAGCAGGTCCACTCGGCATGAAGCGCGAATTGCGCGCTCTGGACGCCGAAGTGATGCACCTTGAGCATCGCGCGGAAACGAGCCTCGCCGAACTGGAAACCCTCGCCGCCGAACTACGCGCCACCGAGCAAGCGCAGGAGGAGCTCACCGCGCAACAGCGCGAAGCGGAACGCACTCTCTACGCCACCAAGCATCGCCACGAACACGCGCAGGGCGAGCTCGCCCGGCTGGGCCTGGATCTTTCCGTTTGCCAGAATGAGCTTTCGCGCGTCCGCCGCGAGATCGAGTCGGTGCAGCAGCGCGCCGAGCAGGCGAAGTTGCAGCACGAGGCCGCAGCCACGTCGCGCGCCGAAGCGGAAACCGAAACCACGCGCCTCACCGGCGAAGTCGGGCAGTTGCGCGCCGCCGTGCAAACGGAACATGACGAACTTGCTTCCGCGAAGGCCGATCTCGCCGCCATGAGCGAGCGGCTCGCCCTGGCCGAAGCCATCGCCAAGCGGCTCGATGAAGAACACGCCGAACTCAAACGTCGCGAATCCGCGCTGCGCCAGCAGGAGGAGTCCATCAACGAAGAAACCCACGCGATGGCCAGCCAGACCGAGGAGCTCACGCGGCAGTTGACCGTCCTGCGCGCGGAAAAGGCCCGCCTGGATGAAAAACAGATTCAGCTCGAACAGGAATGGGACGCAGCGCGTACGCGCGTGACACAGGCCGAGGATCACCTGCGGATGGCCCGCCAGTCTCTTCAGGAAATGCGCGACGAACGCGGCAAATTCGAAATCGAAAAGGCCCGCAACGATTCCGACCGGGACCACTTGCGCGAAAACTGCCTCGCCGAAGTCAACGCGCAGCCCGAAGATCTGATCGCGTCGGAAACCGCGTTCATGACCGGCGAGGAGCTTGCCGCGGCCGAAGCCAGCTACCGCGAAATGAAACAGAAAATTGAAAACATGGGCGCGGTCAATATGATGGCGCTCGAGGAATACAACGAGTGCGAGCAGCGCTTCGGTTTCCTGACTCGCGAGCGCGACGACCTGCTGCAATCCATCGCCGACACACAGCAGGCCATCAAGGAACTTGACCTGATCACGAAGGAGCGCTTCGAACAAGCTTTCACCGCCATCAACGCGAATTTCACCGCGGCGTTCCACACGATCTTCGGCGGAGGCACGGCGGAAATGCGCCTCACCGAAGCCGACAGCTCCGGCGACGCGGGCATTGACATAGTGGCCTCACCTCCGGGCAAGCGTCTGCAAAACGTTTTGCTGCTCTCCGGCGGGGAAAAGGCCATGGCCGCACTTGCACTACTCATCGCCATTTTCCGCTACCAGCCGAGTCCCTTCTGTATCCTGGACGAGGTGGACGCGCCGCTTGACGAAGCCAACGTCGGCCGCTTCACGAAGCTCATCGCCGACATGAGCGGGCAGACGCAGTTCATCGTCGTCACCCACAACCGCCGCACGATGGAAACCGGGAGCGTCCTTTACGGCGTGACGATGCAGGAGCCCGGCGTATCGAAGCTCGTCAGCGTTCGCTGGGAAGGCGACGAAGCTCCGGCTCCCCGGCGCCGCGCCGCCACTGCCGCGTAATCCATTTCTGGCTTCCCTTGTGAGGTGGAGCCCCTTTCGCCTCGTCTTTTTTCACCCATTGACATTCAAAATTCTCACCACGCTTTTTTCTTCTCCCAAAAAAGTACTTGCGTCACATTGACATCGCTGGTCGGTGGGATAGAATGCATCACGCTTTGACAGGGGCAGGGTCGTCGTGAACGCAAGTCCCGCAGTAAAAGTAATTCAGGAAACGAATTTTGCCGGCATCGCGCCCATGGCGCGCGGCAAGGTTCGTGACATCTACGATCTCGGCGATCGTCTTTTGATTGTCGCCACGGACCGCCTTTCCGCGTTTGACGTGGTGATGCCGACGCCCATCCCGGACAAAGGCCGCGTGCTCACGCAACTGTCCCTGTTCTGGTTCGATTTACTGAAAGACGTCATCCCGAATCACGTAATCAGCGCAACCGAATTCCCAGCCCTTTTCGATCAATACAAGAACGAACTCGCCGGCCGCTCCATGGTCGTGAAGAAAACCAGCCCACTTCCCATTGAGTGTGTCGCGCGCGGGTATCTCTCGGGATCCGGATGGAAAGAATACAAAGCCGCGGGAACAATCTGCGGCATCGCGCTGCCCCCCGGCCTGCGCGAATCAGACAAACTTCCTGAAGTGATTTTTACTCCCGCGACAAAAGCGGTCAGCGGCCACGATGAAAACATTTCGTTCCAGCGCGCCGCCGAAATCATCGGAGCGGAGCTTGCCCAGAAGGTTCGCGCCACGACCCTGGAAATTTACCGCCGTGCCGCGGCCTACGCCGAACCACGCGGCATCCTGCTGGCCGATACCAAATTCGAATTCGGCCTGTTGAACGACGAACTCCTGTGGATCGACGAAGCCCTCACGCCCGATTCCTCCCGCTTCTGGCCCACCACTGCATATCGTCCCGGGGGCCCGCAGCCCTCTTTCGACAAACAATTTGTTCGTGACTACCTCGAACGGATCCAGTGGCCCAAAACGCCGCCGGGACCAGCCCTGCCCCCCGAGGTGGTTGCGGCCACGCGCGCCAAATACCGGGAAGCGTATCGCATGCTGGTTGGCCGCGAGCTCGACTCGTAGGCCTGGCCCGTCAAGAAAATTTTGCTGCGGAGAGTGCGGATGTGAGAGACCAATTGGAAGGGCTTGTGGGACAAATGGTGGAACGCGGCATCCTCTTTGATGAGGCCGTCGGTGAATTCGAAAAACGGTTCATCAAGCGAGTGCTGGAACGCACCAACGGCAATCAATGCCGGGCAGCGGAACTCCTGGGCATTCATCGCAACACCCTCAGCCGGAAAATGGCTGAGTACAAATTGGATCACCGCCGCCGGAAGATACGCTAGTCCGGGGAATCGACTTCGTAGCATTTCCCGATGCTGACATTCTCGGCGCCAACGCGCCCGTGGTTCGTCCCAATCCCGTACCGCCCGGCGGCCGCATAAAAAAATAAGCCCCGGACCGTAGTCCGAGGCTTGTCGCACTGAATTAAGCCAATTTTACCGTTTGCCGGGCTTCTTCCCCGTGGACCGGTGAACCGGCTTCTTCGGGGATTCCTTCGGCAGATCTTCCTCGTTTACCTTCGCCTTATCAAAGTGGAGCATGAAGGCCGGATCTGGATCGTAGCTCTCCAGCGTGCCGGTAAAGTGCACCGGGTTGCCCTTCTCAAGCTTGGCGGCTTGCGGCTGATCGGCGGTCTTGATGATCACGTCCATGTCCGGCGTCGTCGCGGCTTGAAACTCGGCGTCGCTGGTTACGAACGCCACTTTCAGCTCGACGGTGTCCGTCCCGGGAACTACATCAATCAACTTCGCCGTGGTATCCGGAAATTCCAAGCCGCAGGCTGCCGTCCAGGTCAGCTTGGCTTTGTCTCCGCCGGCTTTTAGGTCGGTGACGACGGTGGCAATGGTCATACTCTTCCGCGCGGCATCGAGGTCTGCGGAACTGAAGAGCTTGTAGGTCGCGGGACGCTCCACGGAATTGGGCGCGAGTTGCAGCAGTTCGTTCATCTCAGCGTCAGTCAGCGCGTCGCACACGGTCCCGCCCTGGTAGTTTGCAATCAGCTTCCGCAAATACCCCTTGATCGATTTTGATTGCTGTTCGTTGGCGCTTTTGTTCGTGGCGGCTCGGGCATAGAACCAGATTCCGTCGAGTTGTTGCGGCGGAGTCAGCGCCATATAGGCCTGGCCGAGCTTATAATTGGTGACCAGATCGTCCGGAGCAAAAGCCAGAACGGCTTTATAGGATTGGATCGCACCGGCGAAGTCCTTCGCGTTCATCGCTGCGTTTGCGGCGATGCCATTGAATACGATTTCCGATTGCTTCTTCTCGGCGGCGAATTTTGCGTCGTCCACTCCTTCCGGCTTCGGGATCTGGTCGAGAATCTTCAAGCCCGCAATGGCGGCATCGCGCGCAGCCTTGGAGGTTTCCGCGTCAGGATTCTGGATGGCATTGTAAGCATACGCCCGCACATAATAGGCGTCGTACTTCTCGGTGGGGCTGATCTTGTCGCCCATCGCGATCATCTTGTCGGAATATTCGATGGCCTTCGGATAGCTCTTCTGCGCGAAATAATTCTTGTAATAGAGCGGATAGACGTAGTTCAGGAGGCACGAAGCGGGATACTTCGCGACAAAATCATCAAGCAGCTTAATCTGCGCGGGGGGATTCTTTTCCGCCGCGGCCGCCTGGTAGGAGTTGTATTCCGCCATGGTGTAGTGTTGCCCCGGTCCGCTGCAATCGTGCTTCTCCTGTGCGGCTGCCGGACTCACAGCAACGCCAAGTAGCCACATCGCCGCAAGAAGCAAAAGGCTTGCCGTCCAACGAATCGCTTTCATTCCTTATCTCCTCGCTCCATTCATGAATGTAAGATTGCATACACCGCCGGTAGCGAAACCACGGGCGAAACATCTGCCATACCTGCGAACCAGAAGTGCTCTTTAGGAAACTTTGGAATTATAGGTGCAGCCTAGCCCAACCGCAAGCCGATATCTCGAACCATCCGCGCGGCCGCTTCTTATCGCGCTCGCGGAATTTCCGGCCTCGCCTCGGCGCACCTCCGAAGCAATACCTGAGGGCGGCATCCCAATGAGATACGATGAGTCTCGCACAAAAAGAGTGGCTTTGGGGAGGAAGAAATCAAATGACGGGGATAAGTAATCCGAATGCGTCCCAACAATCGTTGCAGTCCCTGAGCGGCAGCGTGGCGCTCGTCACCGGCGGCAGCCGAGGAATCGGCAGGGCGATTGCCCTCCGGCTTGCTTCGCTTGGCGCGGCGGTGGCAATTTGCGGCCGGGATAAGGAAAAACTTAAGGTCGCCGGGGACGAGATTGCGTCCGTCGGGGGAAAAGCATTCGGGGTCCGCACGGACGTAACGGTGGAGAAGGAGATCGTCCACTTCGTCGACGCAGCGGAAAAGCAGCTCGGTCCTATTTCGATCCTCGTGAATAACGCCGGCACGGGAAGCGGCGGTTTCGGCGCGATCCAGGACAAGACCGAAGCGGAGTGGGACCACGTGATGAGCACCAACCTCAAGAGTGTCTTCTTCGCCTCGCGCGCGGTGATTCCGGGAATGATCGCGCGGCACGGCGGCGACATCGTCAACATCAGTTCGCTCGCCGGCAAAAACACGTTTGCAGGCGGCGGAATCTACTGCGCCTCGAAGTGGGCGCTGCAGGGACTTTCCGGATGCATGGCGGAAGATCTTCGCGCTCATGGCATTCGCGTGAGCGTCATCTGTCCGGGCAGCGTGGCCACGGATTTCATGGGGCGCGGGCAGAAAGACCCATCCAGGGTATTGACAGCCGAAGACGTGGCGCACGCGGTGGCGATGGTGGTGACGCAGGGTCCGCAAAGCTTCATCAGCGAAGTTCAGATGCGTCCGGTATTGAAGGCCTAGCAAGCAGGCGCGCGGCAAGCGCGGAAGGCCCACCCATTTTCCTCTTGACAATAGTCGTTTACACAACTATTATGACCTCATGAATTCGCGAATCAAGGCGGCCTGCCCAGGCGCCACCGGAATCGAGGACCAGATATTTGTGGCTATCCTCAAATCCGCTGACATGCTTTCCGCGCAGGCCGAGCAACTCATCAAAGCGAGTGGACTCACCGGCACGCAGTACAACGTGCTTCGCATCCTTCGCGGGGCCGGCCCCGACGGCCTTCCCTGCAACGGCATCAGCGAACGCATGATTTCCCACGACCCGGACATGACCCGCATGCTGGATCGCATGGAGAATCGGCTGTGGATCACCCGCGAACGCCAGAAAGAAGATCGCCGCGTCGTCAAGGCGCGGATTACCGATGAAGGCCTGAAACTGCTGAAGAAATTAGACGCTCCGGTGCGGGAGCTCCACAAAAGACAATTCGCGCAGATGAGCGCCACGCGCCAGAAGACGCTGCTGGAACTCATCAGCGAGATCAACGCACACGAACCCGAATAGGGGTCCGGCGCATCCAACACAACCTAATTCTTCTGAAAATATTCCATACGGGAGCAGAAACTATGAAGGCAGCGGTTCGGAAGTTTATTGCAATTGCGGGCCTTGCGGCGGGATTCATCCTGCCGGCGGCCGCGGAAACCATCACCTATCAGATCGACCCGCGCCACTCGAGCGCGAACTTCACCGTGACTCACCTTTTGATTTCGAAAGTTCCAGGAGAGTTCCACGGGGTCACCGGAACAATTGTGGTAGACAATAGCGACATCACGAAATCCAGCGTCAACGTAACGATCGATGCCAACACCGTCAACACGAACGAGCCGGACCGGGATAAGGATCTCAAGAGCCCCAACTTCTTTGACGTGGCCAGATACCCGACGATCACATTCAAATCCACTAAAGTCGAGAAAAACGCGGACGGTACCCTCAAGATAGCCGGGGATCTTACCATTCACGGAGTCACGCGGTCCGTTGTTCTCAATGCGACGGCTCCGAAGCCTCCTATCAAGGACCCCTGGGGCCTGACCCGCACCGGGTCGTCGGCGTCCACTATGATCGACCGTAAGGATTACGGGATCACCTGGGACAAAACCCTCGACGGGGGCGGCGCCATCGTCAGCGACGAGGTCAACATCACCCTAAATGTCGAGATGGTCGTTCCGCCAGCCAAGTAATCGGCGGCGCGTGGAAAATAGTCCCCCTTACGCCTGGCAGCTTTGCGCTTGCCCGGCGTTTCCAACGAACCATTTAAAGATTGCGAAAAGGAAGCGAACGATGCACAAACCAGCACCGGCAACACATTCGATTCACGATCTTCTCCAGCAGCGCTGGAGCCCGCGGGCCTTTTCGGGAAAGCCGATTCCCCACGACATACTCCGCAGCCTCTTTGAGGCCGCGCGCTGGGCGCCCTCCAGTAGCAACGAGCAGCCCTGGGTTTTCCTGGTGACGACGAAGGAAGATGCCGAGGGCCACGCCCGCATGCTGAGCACGCTGGTGGAATTCAACCAGGTCTGGGCGAAGCACGCCCCGCTGCTGGGCATCGCCGTCTCGGAACTCAACTTCGCACGGTCCGGCAAGCCGAACCGCAATGCCTTCTATGACACCGGCGCAGCCATGGCCCACCTGTCCCTGGAAGCTACCTCCCGGGGCCTCTTCGTGCATCAAATGGGAGGATTTGATCCCCAGAAGGCCCGGGAACTGTTCGAAATTCCCGATGGGTGGGAACCAGTCGCCGCGTTTGTTATCGGGTATCCTGGTGACCCGGAAACTCTGCCGGAAACGCAGCGCCAGCGGGAAGCAGCTCCCCGCGAACGAAAGCCACTCAAGGCTTTCGTCATGGGAGCACATTGGGGCGAAATCGCGTCATTTCTCTGAGCCGGGTTCGAGCCGGGATGGTTTGGTAAAGGAAGCCAATCGCCGATGCACGTCACTTTCGACTTTCTGGTCCAACACGGCTACCTGGTGCTTCTCGTTTGGGTTTTCCTGGAACAAGCCGGGCTGCCTCTCCCTTCCGTGCCTCTTCTTCTCGCCGCAGGCGCTCTCGGCGGCATGAATCGCCTGAATTTCGGCTTTTCCATTCTCGTTTGCATGGCCGCATGCCTATGCGCCGATACGCTTTGGTATGAGCTGGGCCGCCGCAAGGGAATCAGAATCGTTCAATGGCTCTGCAAGATTTCCCTCGAACCGGACTCCTGCGTACGCCGCACCGAAGGCGTCTTCGAAAAACAAGGAGCCAAATCGCTGATCTTTGCCCGGTTTCTACCCGGCCTCAGCGCTGTCGCCACTCCGCTGGCCGGTATTTTCCAAATGAACTTCCGCAGGTTTTTGGCGTATGACGCGTTTGGCGCCTTTCTCTGGGCCGGAGGCTATCTCGGGCTAGGATACCTGTTCCGCAACCAGATTGAGAACATGGCGCTGTGGATCCGGCGGTTGGGCGGCAGCGTCCTCGCCGTCGTTCTATTTTTTCTGGCGTTTTACATCGCGTACAAATTCATCGCGCGCCAGCAGTTTCTCCGGGAACTTCGCATCGCCCGCATCAGCCCTGAGGAGCTAAAGGAAAAGATCGACTCCGGCGAGCCGCTTACGATCGTCGATCTCCGGCATTCGATCGACTTCGAGGCCGACCCTGAAACGATCCCCGGAGCTTTCCGCATGGACGCCGGCGAACTCGAGCAAAAAGACGAACGCCTGCCACGCGACCGCGAGGTGATTCTCTACTGTACTTGACCCAACGAAGCTACCAGCGCCCGTGTGGCGCTGCTGCTCAGAAATAAAGGCGTGAAGCACATCCGGCCGCTGGAGGGAGGCCTCGACGGGTGGCGCGAGCTTGGCTATCCGCTGCAGAACGTGGCGCCGGTCGCAAATTCGGGAGAAGTTTCCAAAGCTTGAAACGAAAAAGGAGACCACCGATGGCAATCAAGGTTCAGGTGATTTTCTACAGCATGTACGGCCACGTCTACAAAATGGCGCAGGCCGTGGTCGAAGGCGCAAAGCAGGTGCCCGGCGCGGATGTTTCGTTATACCAGGTTCCCGAACTGATGCCGGACGAAGCGCTCGAGAAGTCGGGGGCCAAGGCCGCGCGGGGCACATTCGGCCACGTGCCGCTCGCCACCGTGGATCATTTGACGGACGCTCACGCGATTATCTTCGGCACGCCCACGCGTTTCGGCAACATGGCTGCACAGATGCGCAATTTCCTGGATCACACCGGATCGCTTTGGTTCCAGGGCGCCCTGGTCGGGAAAGTTGGCAGTGTGTTCGCCTCGACGGCCACACAGCACGGCGGCCAGGAAACCACCATCACCAGTTTTCACAGCACCCTGCTCCATCACGGCATGATCGTTGTGGGCGTCCCTTATACTGAGCCGGGTCTGCTGCACATGGATGAGATTACCGGCGGCACGCCCTACGGTGCCACCACTCTCACCGGCTCCGACGGCGCCAGCCAGCCCAGCGAAAACGAACTCCGTATCGCCCGCCACCAAGGCAAGCACGTCGCCGAAATCGCGAGCAGGCTTTTTCGCTAGCGGCACGATAGCACCTTCGTCCCGGCCTCGAGGAGGCTGAAACTCACCGGTTGGAAGAGCCGGTTAGGAAAGAAGGAAAGAGGGCTTGCGTGCTGGCCGCAGGCGCTTCCCGGTGGTCCGCGCCGCCATGGAGCCGAAAAGCTCGCGTTGATGGTGAGCCCCGCGAGTTTTGCATTAGCCCGCTACAACCGCGGCGGGACGATTCCAACCTGGGCCTGATACTTGCCTTTCTTGTCCTTGTAGCTGACTTCGCAATCCTCGTCGCTCACGAAGAAAAGCACCTGGCAGAGCCCTTCGTTCGCATAGATTTTCGCGGGGAGCGGGGTGGTGTTGCTAATTTCCAGGGTCACAAAACCTTCCCACTCCGGCTCGAACGGGGTCACGTTCACGATAATCCCGCATCGCGCGTAGGTGGATTTCCCCAGGCAAATCGTCAACACGTTCCGTGGAATCCGGAAATATTCCACCGAGCGCGCCAAAGCGAACGAATTCGGCGGAATCAGGCAGGAATCTCCCTTGTAGGCCACCAGCGATCGCGGATCAAAATTCTTCGGATCCACGATCGTCGAATTGACGTTCGTGAAAATCTGAAACTCGTCGGCCACGCGGATATCATAGCCATAGGACGACACGCCGTAGCTGATTACACCTTCCCGGATCTGCCGGTCGGTGAACGGCTCAATCATTTTGTGCTCCAGCGCCATGCGCCGGATCCAACGGTCTGGCTTTACAGACATCCAATCCTCCTGATAGAAAAACCCGCGGGGGCCTCGCAAAAGGATAAAGTGTAGATGAGGCGGAACTTCTTGACAACCCGGGCCTTAGCCTCTAGCATCGGGCAGCGTAGCCACGGAGGCCGGTGTGATTAAGCTCGATATCGTAAACGCGGTCGTCGCCAAGACCAACATCAGCCGCACTAAAGCGGAGCAGGCTGTAGAGACCGTCTTCGAATCCTTGAAGAACGCCATGGGCCGCGGCCAGCGCATCGAACTCCGGAAGTTCGGGGTCTTCAGCGTGAAGCCGCGCAAAACCGGGATCGGCCGCAACCCCCGCACCGGCGAAGAGGTCAGCATTCCCCCTGGGAAAGCGGTGCGCTTCAAGCCCGGGAAAGAATTGCAAGGACTTGAGGACACCTCCGCGAATCAGCCCAAGTAATTCACTGTGACGCCCCCGGAAACAGAACCAATCGCTCCGCCTGCCCTCGACTTGCCTTCCTGGCCCCCGCGTGTCTCTCCGGACCGCTATTATGAGGCCGACCAGCCTCATCCTCCGCTCCGCTCGCTCCTGCTTGCCGCAGTTCTGTTCGTTCTTACCCTGATCACTTCGCTGATCGCCGGCACGCATTTTGCCGCAGCTTACGCGCACAATCAGGCCGCATCGCTCGATGCCTTCCTGCAGACTTTCCGCCTCGCCTATCGCAATCCCGTTGCATTGCTGGCCGGGCTGCCGTTCGCCATCACCTTGCTCGGAATCCTGCTGGCTCACGAACTCGGGCATTACTTCGCCTGCCGGCATCACCACATTCACTCGAGTTACCCGTTCTTCATTCCGGCGCCAACGCTTATCGGCACCTTTGGCGCGTTCATCCTGATTCGCTCGCCGATTCGCTCGATGCGCGCGCTGTTTGACGTCGGCGCTTCGGGCCCGCTGGTGGGATTTCTGGTGGCGCTGCCACCCCTCGCGTACGGCGTTCTCCATGCAAAATTCATTCCTGCCCTCGCTACGGACTCCAATGCAGACCTGGTGTTTGGCGTGCCCTTAATTGTTCGGATCGCGACCGCGGTCTTGCAGCCCAACGCCCACGCAACGCAGCTTCTGCTGCATCCGGTGGGGCGCGCCGCGTGGGTCGGCCTCTTCGCCACAGCGCTGAATCTCCTGCCAGTGGGGCAGCTCGACGGGGGACACATTGTGCGTTCGGTCAGTCCGCAACTCCATCGCTGGATTTCCATTGCCCTACCGCTGGTTCTCGTGCCGCTCGGCTATTTTCAATGGCAGGGCTGGTGGTTGTGGGCGCTGATTCTTTTTGGCTTGCAGTTTGTCCGCATGGCACCGATCTACGATCCGACGCCACTTGATCCCAACCGGCGTTTCGCCGCTATTCTGGCGCTGGCAATATTTATTCTTTGCTTCATGCCGTATCCCGTGGAAAGGCTGCTGCAATAGCGCCGCGGATGTCCACGCCGACGACTAAAAACGAGCTGCCACGCACCCTGCGGGAACGCGATTTGCTCCTGCTGTTCATCGGCTCGGTGATTGGCTCGGGGATTTTCCTCACGCCGGGCCTCATCCAGCGCCAAGTCGGTGGCTCGGTCGGAGCGGCGCTGCTGGTCTGGGTGTTTGGGGGCGTGCTGTCGCTGCTCGGCGCGCTTACGTACGCCGAGTTGGCGGCGGCGAATCCCGAAGCCGGGGGACTCTACTGCTACATTCGCGACGGCTTCGGCCGTTTGCCGGCGTTTCTCTATGGCTGGTGCCTCTTCTTGGTGATCGCCAGCGCCACCATCGCCGCGCTTGCTCATGCCTTCACCACGTACCTGAAGGAAATCTTGCCGCTTTCCGAAGCGGGCGCGTTCAGCGTAACTTTGTTGATGATTATAGCCGTCACCGCGATCAACGTCTGGGGCACACGAGAGAGCTCAGACGTGCAGAACGTTACCACCGTCATCAAAGTCGGGATCATCGTTGTTCTTGGCACAGTCCTTCTGGCCCTGGGCTTCGCCAAGGGCACGCACGCAAGCGAAATTCCTGCCGCTCTGGGGACCAAGCAGTCCGGTTATGAACTTTTCTCTGCCGTCGGCTTTGCCATGATCACGGTTCTGTGGGCTTATGAAGGATGGCAGTTCGGGACTTACAGCGCCGGCGAAGTCCAGAATCCACAGCGCAGCTTTCCCCGCACATTCCTGCTCGGGTCGCTCATTCTGATGGGCTTGTATCTGTTCGCGGTAGTCGCTTACCTGGTGGCACTGGGCCCGGCACAGGCCGCGCAGAGCGACGCCATCGCCGCCACGGCGGCCCGCGCGGTGCTCGGTCCGTGGGCCGGGAAATTGGTTGCGGCGACCATCCTGATCTCCACGTTCAGCTCAACCAACAGCGTGATGCTTACCGCGCCGCGCGTTTTCTTCGCCATGGCCAACGACAATTTATTTTTCAAGAAGCTTGCCGAAGTCAACCCGCGCTTCGGCACGCCGGCGGCGGCCGTCCTGGCATTGGGTGTCTGGTCCTGCGTGCTCGCCTCAGCGGCCGGTTTCGCCAAGCTGACGAACGGCGCCATCTTCATCGGCTGGATTTTCTATGGACTCGGCGCGGCCAGCATATTTCCGCTGCGTCGCGCCAACGCTGGCAAACCGTTACCTTATCGTGTTCCCGGGTACCCCTGGACGCCGATCCTCTTTGTTCTTGCGGCCGTGGCGATTGTCGGTAACGCAATTTTCGCCGCGGTCAAAGATCCTCACCAGTTCCTCTACTTGCTCGTCGCCGGCGCCCTCATGCTGCTCGGCCTGCCCGGGTATTTCTTTTGGACGCGCAACTCCCGCCAACAAATCAAATAGCTCGACCTGCTGAAGGACGCGCGGTTTGCGGCCGGAAGGATCTCGATTCAGGATCCGATGAATCGTGCTAGTTGAGATTCTTCGCCTGCCCTCCTCGGATAGGCCCAAAAAGACAGCGCTTCGCGGCACGCTTGCCGCCGGGATGGCGGCGCTACAGCAGCGACAACGGATCCATATCCACCAGGACCGCCGTTTGCGGAATCTCCTTCGCTTCGCAGAACGCCATCGCCCCGCCGAGCAATTTTGTAATCACCGACCGCTTCGGCGATTTCAGTAAAAACTGGAACCGGTGCTCCTTCTTTAACCGCGCCAGCGGCGCCGACGCCGGCCCGAGAATCCGAATTCCCTTTCCATCCGACGGCGAGAAATATTCCGAAAGCTGCCGCGACCATCGGATGGCGTTCTCCAGATTCACGTCGCGCACGATCACGTTTGCCAGCGAAATGAACGGCGGGTACGTCATCATCCGCCGGTAGTGCAGTTCGCGTTCGTAAAACGCCAGATAATCCTGGCGCACGGCATCCTGGATCGCGTAATGCTCGGGATAGTACGTCTGGATGAGCACGCGTCCCGGCAAATCGCCTCGCCCCGCGCGCCCGGCCACCTGCGTCAACAATTGAAACGTGCGCTCCGCCGCGCGAAAATCCGGCAGGCTCAGCGAGGAGTCCGCCGAAATCACGCCGACCAGCGTCACGCGGTGGAAATCATGCCCCTTGGCCAGCATCTGCGTGCCCACCAGGATATCGAGTGCGCCGCCGGCAAAGGCGCCCAGCGTCTCCTGGTACTGCTGTTTGGTGCGCACCGTATCGCGATCCAGCCGCGCAATGCGCGCGCCGGGAAATTCCTTGCGCAGCCGCTCCTCCAGATGCTCCGAACCTTCGCCGAAGAAATGGATGTATTTTGAGTCGCACTTCGGACAAGTCTTCGGCACCGCCTGCGTGTAGCCGCAGTAATGGCACTCCAGCCGGTTGCGATTCTTGTGATACGTCAGCGAAATGCTGCAGTTCGCGCACTGCACGGAGGCCCCGCAACTCCGGCACAAGACCGACCACGAATAGCCGCGCCGGTTGATCAGGATCAGCGCCTGCGTCTCGAACTGCAGGCACTCGGCGATGCCATCGCGCAAGATTTTCGAGATGGGACTCGCCTGGTGTGTCTGCTGGAATTCTGCGCGCAGATCCACGATTTCGACCGCCGCAAGCGACCGGTTCTCAACCCTTGCCGCCATCGTGAGCAGCTCGTACTTCCCACTGGCAGCATTATGGTAGGTCTCCATCGCCGGCGTGGCCGATCCGAGCAGAGCCACGGCGTTTTCCAGCTTGGCGCGCACAATGGCCACGTCCCGCCCGTGATAGCGTGGCGTCTCTTCCTGTTTGAAACCGTTCTCCTGTTCCTCGTCCACGATCAGCAGGCCAATGTTTTCGAGCGGCGCAAACACTGCCGAGCGTGTCCCCACAACCACGCGCGCGTGGCCATCGCGCACCCGCCACCACTCCCGCGCGCGCTCGACATCGCTCAGAGCGGAATGCAGCACGGCCACGCCTTCAAACTGCGCCCCAAACCACGCGCGGCACTGCCGCCCAATCCACAGCGTCAAGGCAATCTCCGGGACCAGGATGATCGCTGTCTTCCCGCGCGCCAGCGTGTCCTGCACGCTGCGTAAATAGACTTCCGTCTTTCCGCTGCCGGTCACGCCATGCAGGAGCTGCACGCCAAATTCGCCCAGCTCAAAGCGGGCGCGGACAGCGCCAAACGTGCGCTCCTGCGCTTCGTTCAGTAAATGCGCAGGGGCTGTGTAACCGACATCGAAGGGGTCGTCCGCCGGATCAATCGTTTCCTCCCAACTTTCCAGGATGCCGTCGCGCAGCATCCTTTCGATCAGCGCCCGCGAGACTCCCGCGAGCTTCAATAATTGCGGTAGCGGCAGCGCTCCACGCTCGGTCTCCAGCAAAGCGCGGATGCGCTCCTCCTTTTCGCGTAGGGGCGGCTTTACGCCGAATTCCTCCGGCGATTCCCTACCGCCCGTTCCCTTCCACGCCACCACCGTTTGCACCTTCCGCTTGCGGCCATGCATGCTTTCCTGGGTTTGCAGGTAGCCGCGCTGGCGCAATCGGTGCAGCGACTCCGCATCCATGCCCAATTTGCTAAGCGAGGAGATCGATGCAGCGCCTTTTTTCTCGGAGAGCCGCCGAAGAAATTCGGCTTCGGGCCCGGAGAGATCGGTGAGAATTTTTCCTTGCATCAATGCGGCGGCCAGAGCTTTTCCAGCTTCGGTCAGCACCACCTGACGCTTCGCCGCCAATTCCGTCACCGGTGGCAGCATCGCCCGATACACTTCCCCAATAGGCGCCAGGTAATATCCGGTGATCCACTGCCCAAGCTTCAGAAGTTTCGGCGTCAGCGCTGGCACCGGATCGAGCGCCTTCGCTATTTCGCGAATCTTCGTGTTTTCGGGAGGCGTCGCCGAGATTTCCGTGACCACTCCCACCAGGGACTTCTTGCGAAACGGTACGAGCACGCGCGAACCCGCCTGCACTTGCCCGCGCAACGAGTCGGGAATGGCATACGTGAAGGTGGCTCTCAACGGGAGAGGAAGAGCAACATTGCAGTATTGATCCGACATGCCGTGTGTAGTGTAGCAGCAGCCCGAAGTGGGACACGCTTCCGTCCGGGTCTGCCCAGTGGTCTCCGCGCTTTTCCTCGGCGTCCCCAAAGTTGCTTCTTTCATTCCGGGTGTTAGCGGCTGATAAGCAAAATGCCCACAAAAATCGCCACAATTCCCGCCCACTGCAACCGCGAAACATTTTCCCGCAGGAAAATCGCCGCCAAACCGACGGTGACCGCTCCGTAGAGTGACGCCAGCACGCTGACCACCGATGTCTGCTCCCGCAGCATGCCCAGATTATTCAGCAGGTAGGCGCTGGTATCGAGAAAGCCCACGCCGAGAATCCACGGCAGATCTCTTCGCGATGGCGCTGCCATCGATTCACGAAAGACCAGGATCACCGCCGCTGTCGCCAGCACGCTGGTAAGCCGGATGATCCACACGGAAGGCGCGCTTCCCAGCAGCGGCACCACGTGCAGCCCCAGCAGCCAGAACATGACTCCGAACCCGAGGGCACTGGCGATTGCCCACTCCACTCCTAGAAAATTCTCTTGCGGGTTCGCCTCCGCGTCGTTCGCGTGGACTCCGGGATCTGTTCGCTCGCCGCGAGCCACCAGCACGACCCCAGCGACTGTCACCAGCAATCCCGCCAGCCGTGCCGGGGTCAATCGCTCGCCCGTGAACGCGGAAAGCATCATTGTCAACACCGGATAGCTCGCCGAAATCGGCGCCACGATGGACAGCTTTCCAATTTCGAACGACCGGTACAGCGCCAGCGTGGATGCCGTGTTCAGGATGCCCGCCAGAACTCCCCAGGCCCATGGCTGCCATCCGGAGCCGTCAAACAAATGTCCCCAGCCGCCGAGCGGCCGCATTACCGCCGTCAGCAGGCAAAACCCGCACAGCTGCATGTACAGCATCGTGCGGAACGTACCGATCTTTCGCGCCGCAAATCGCGCGAAGAGATCCGCCGAGCCCCAGCACAACGCCGTTGCCAATCCCAGCAGAATTCCCATGACTCGTATTCAGGACCTTGTTTTTTTCGGCGGCGCCAGTCCGAGTTCCGCCATCACCTTTTGCAGGTCCTTCCAGACGTCGGCCTTCGCCGGCGGATTTCTCAACAAATATGCCGGATGGTAGGTAGCCATGAGCTTGTATCCGCGCCAGTCCAGCCATTCACCACGATATTGGGAGATGCCGCGCGTCGTACTCAGCAGCGTCTTTGCCGCCACGGCGCCCAGGCACACGATTACGTTCGGCTTGATGACGTCAATCTGACGCAACAAGTAGGGCGAGCAGGTCGTGACCTCGTCCGGCTCCGGCGCGCGATTTTCCGGCGGCCGGCACTTCACCACGTTGCAGATGTAGACGTCGCGGCGCTGCAGCCCCATAGCCTCGATCATCTGCGTCAGCAACTTGCCGGCGCGTCCCACAAACGGCAAGCCCTGCATGTCTTCATCGGCGCCGGGTCCTTCGCCAATGAAGACGAGTTGCGCTTTCGGGTTGCCGTCGCCAAATACCAGCTTGTGACGGCCCTTGTGCAACTTGCATCGTGTGCAATCGCCCAGGTCTTCGCGAATTTTCAGCAAGGTGTCGTCGGCAATTTTGTCCGTGGCTTCGAAGAGAGACGGCCCAGCCGGAGGCGCAATGATCGGCGCCTTTGGAGCCAGCGCAATGGACAAGGCAGGCGCTGCTTTCAGCATCGGTTTCGCGGGTGCCACCGCTTCCCTTGCGGGAAATGGCGGAGCCGAGAATGGCTCGGCTTCGGCCACCCCGGCCTCTCCGCGCTCTTTGTAGAACAACCGAATCCCCAGGTCCTCGTAATAACGAAGCCGGTCTTCGATTTTCTGCTGCAAGGAAGGAGAGAAGCGTTCGGGCATGATCGGGTTCAGTCGCCCGCGCGGTGGGCAGCCGGCTTGGCCCGCAGCACGCTGCGCACGCGCAACGCCTCGTCGAGAATGCGCTGGGCCACCTCGGCCTTGGAGAGCCGCGGAAAGGGCAATTCGCGCGCGTCGCGCGAAAAGATCGCCACAACATTCGTATCCAGGTCGAATCCGGCGCCTTCCGCCGTCACATCGTTTGCCACAATCAGGTCCGCGTTCTTCGTTTCCAGCTTCAGCCGCGCGTTTTCCGCCACGTGCTCCGTCTCCGCCGCAAATCCCACCACGATGCGGTCGCCTTTCTCGCGCGCGACCGCCGCCAGAATGTCGGGATTCGGCTCCAGCCGGATCGTCAGCTCTTCCTTCGTCCGCTTAATCTTAGCCGGCGAGCGCTCCACCGGGCGATAATCCGCGACCGCGGCCGCAAACACCGCAATCGTTGCTCGGGCAAACCGCGATTCCACGGCCCGCAACATCTCTTCCGCCGATCGCACGGCAATCCGCTCGACGCCCTCCGGCACGTCCAGAGCGGTGGGCCCGCTGATTAAAATCACTTTTGCGCCGCGCCACGCCGCCGCTTCCGCAACGGCGTAGCCCATCTTGCCCGAGGAGCGGTTGGAAATGAATCGCACGGGATCCAGGTCTTCACACGTTGGCCCGGCGGTCACCAGCACCGTCTCGCCCGCCAGGTCCTGCCGGGCCTGGTCGACCTCGCGCACGGCTTTCAGGATTTCTTCCTGCTCGGCCAGCCGCCCGGGCCCTGTCATGCCGCAGGCCAGGTAACCTTCTCCGGGTTCCACGATGCGTACGCCGCGCTTCCGCAGGATTGCCAGATTCTCCTGCGTTGCCGCGTGCTGCCACATGTTCACGTTCATCGCCGGCGCCACAATCACCGGCGCGGTGGAAGCCAGATAAAGCGTCGAAAGAAAATCGCTCGCCAGCCCTTGCGCGAATTTTGCCAGCGTGTCGGCGGTCGCCGGCGCCACCAGCAGCAGATCCGTGCGCTGCGCCACGGCGATATGCTCGATCGCGGACTCCAGGTTGGCTTCGCCCGCGTTTGACTCCGCAAATAGATCGGTAATCACCTTCTGCCCGCTGAGAGCAGCGAAGGTCAGCGGCGTAACGAATTCACGCGCCGCGCGCGTCATGATCACTTGAATGGTGTGTCCCTCGGTCTGCAGGCGGCGGACGAGTTCCGCGGACTTGTAAGCCGCGACTCCGCCGGTAACGCCAAGGGTGATCCGCATGAAAAACCAGCAGGCCTACTTCCGCCGCTTTCCGCCTTCCCTTTCTTCTTCGCCGGGCATCAGGTCAGTGAACTCGTATTCGATCAACCCGTGATTCACTTCCTCGCAGGCAATGCGCGTGGCCTTCTGCGTGCGCGGATTTTCCACCATGGGCGGGGCGCCGGCCATGATCTGCCGGGCACGCCGCGCGGCCAGCACGACATACGCAAACTGGCTCTCCGGAGCTTTCGTTTGCACGCTCATGAGTCTCTTACCCTCCAAACGATCCCAGAACCTGATTCACCAACTCGCGGCGCCGCGCGCTGGAGCATCGCAACGCCGTAACAATGGCCTGTGCTTCTCTTCCCGCGCGCTCCACATCGTTGTTCACCACGCAGAAGTCGTAAAACTTTTCGCTCGCGACAATCTCATCGTGGGCCTTCGCCAGCCGCCGCGCAATTTCCTCGTCGGCATCCGTGCCCCGGCTGCGCAGCCGCCGCTCCAACTCCTGCCGTGAGGGAGGAAGTATAAAGATTGCCACCGACTCCGGCAACTTTTCCTTCACCTGTGCCGCACCCTGGACGTCTATTTCGAGAACCAGGTCGAGTCCCTTGGCGCGCGATTCCTCCAACCATTTCTTCGGAGTGCCGTACGAATGCTTCCCGAAGACTCGCGCATATTCCAGAAATTCACCCCGGGCGACCATAGCTTCGAACTGCTCGGACGTGACGAAATCATAGCATTTTCCCTTCGCTTCCGTCGCCCGCCGTGGCCTGGTGGTACATGACACCGCCGGCATCGTTCCCGGCATCTCCAGAATCCTCTGCACCAGGGTTGATTTTCCCGAACCCGAGGGCCCGGACACGATCAGCACCAGTGGGTGCAATGGCGGCGTCAGGCTCATTCGATGTTCTGGACCTGCTCGCGCAATTTTTCGATCTCCGCCTTGATTTCCAGCGCCAGCCCGGTGATCATCAGCGCTTCGTTTTCCACTCCCGGCGTTTTGGAAAGCATCGTGTTCGCTTCGCGGTGCATTTCCTGAAGCAGGAAATCGAGTTTCTTGCCCAATTCGCCTGCTCCGTCCAGCAGTTTTGCGAACTGCTGCAGGTGACTGCGCAGGCGATCGAGTTCCTCGCTGATGTCGCTGCGCTCCGCAAGGATGGCCGCTTCCTGCGCAAGCCTCGAGGAGTCTACGGGTCCGCCGTTCAGGAGTTCCCGCAGCCGCGATTCCAGCCGTCGCGCGAACGCCGGTCGCAGCGTGTCCATCAACCCGCGCACTTTCTCCGCCTGCTCACCTATGCGCCTCACGCGCGTGCGCAATTCCTCCGACAGATGCCGCCCCTCGGTCCGCCGCATCTCGTCCATCTTGACCAAGGCGTCGCCCAGGCAGGTTTCCAGCGCCACTCCCAGCTTTTCCTGGTCCTCCTCGGAATCCGGGAGTGTCGGCGCGAGTCCGCCGATGATCCCCGGCAGGCGCAGCAACGACACCAGATCCAGCTCCGACTTGCCACCCGTTTGCTCGCGGAGTTCTTCGGCGACGCGCAGATAGGCTTGCAGCAAGTCCCGATTCACGTGGACCGGCGCGGCCTCGCCTGGCTCGACGTTCACGTGAATGTCCACGTGCCCGCGATGAATGCGATTTTTCACCGCTTGACGCAATCGCAACTCATAAGGTTCCATCGAATCCGGCATCCGCAGTTTGATGTCCAGGAAACGGTGATTGACGCTTTTCACGCTGATGCGGATTGCCCAACCCAGGTGCTCGGTGCGCGCCATCGCGTAGCCCGTCATCGAGCGGCATTCCAGTTTGATTGGTGTCTCCTGTTGTGTTTCGGTTCCGGTCTTCGGTGTCATGAAGGTTTGCTTGACCTCAGTGCTTCGACGTTTCGTGCTGCAGCTGGAGCCAGTGCATCCTGATCCGCGAACTGCAATTCGTGCAGTCTCGCATAGCTACCGCCTTTGGCCAGGAGTTCGGCGTGCGTGCCGCTCTCCCGAATCTGGCCATCCTCCAGCACAAGAATTTTATCGGCTTTGCGGATAGTTCCCAAGCGGTGAGCAATGACAAACGTGGTGCGTCCGACCATCAGGTTGCTCAGTGCCTTCTGCACATAAAGCTCGGACTCTGAATCCAGTTCGGAGGTGGCTTCGTCCAGGATGAGGATCGGCGAGTCTTTCAGGATCGCGCGCGCAATCGCAATGCGCTGGCGCTGGCCGCCGCTCAGCCGCGTGCCTCGTTCGCCGATGATCGTGTCGTACCCTTGGGGCAACTCCTGGATAAAATCGTGCGCCAACGCCGCTTGTGCCGCCTGTATCACTCGCTCCCGGCCAACGTTGGCCAGCCCATAGCAAATGTTGTTCCACACCGTATCGTGAAACAGGATATTTTCCTGCGTCACCATGGCGATCTGCCCGCGCAGCGAGCGCAGCGTTACCTTCCGCACGTCCGCGCCGTCCACGCGAATCGCCCCGCCACTCACTTCGTAAAACCTGGGAATCAGGTTCACCAGGGTGGTTTTTCCGGCGCCGCTCGAGCCGACAAACGCCACCAACTCACCTTTGAGCGCGGTAAAAAAGAGGTTCCGCAGGACCGGAGCTTCGGCATCGTCATACGAAAAACTCACGTTGTCGAACACCATCTCGCGAGAAAAGGTGGGCAGTTCAATCGCGTCGGGGCTATCGCGCTCTTCTTCCTTCAGGTCCAGATAGGTGAATACTTGCGTCGTCGCGCCCTGCGCCTGCTCAAACTGTTGATAGACCGCGCCCATGCGTTTCACCGGCTCATAGGATTTAAAGAGCGCATAGACGAACGTGAAAAACAATCCGACCGTCAATTGTTCGTGCCGGATTTTGCCGCGCGCATAGAGCAACAGCAAGGAAATCACCACCGGCAGCAGCAAATCCATCAAAGGTGAACTCACTGCCTGCGTGCTCACCCACCGCATCGTCTCTCGTAGCAGGCGCCGCGCCGCCGCGTGGAATTTGCGAATTTCAAACTCTTCCATGCCGAAGGCCTTTACCACGCGGTTCCCGGCCACGGTCTCCTGCAAAATCTGGTTCAATTCGCCCAGCTTGTCCTGGCTGCTTGCGACCGAATGCCGGATGCGCCGCCCGAGTTTTCCGATCGGCCAAACGACAAGCGGCAAAAAGACTCCGCAGGCAAGCGTCATGCGCCAATCCACGTAAAACAGGACAAACACAAAGGCCACAAACGCGAACGTCTGGCGGAAGATTTCGGCGAGATATTCGGAAAGCGCCGGTCGCGTGCGCTCCACGTCGTTAATCACGGTAGACATCACCCGCCCCGTCGGCTGGTGCTTGAAAAATCCCACCGGCTGGCGGATGATCTTCGCGTAGACCTCGTTTCGCAGGTCTGTCAACGCCCGCAATCCCACGAACTGCACCAGCGTGCTGCCGCCAAACTCCGCCAGCGACTTCACCACGAACACAACGACCAATGAAATCGAGACGACGGCCCAGACGTTGTGAATACTGTGCGGGAAAAAATGATTCAGGTAGACAGAAGGGCCATCCGGAATCCGGAACAGTAGAACATCGGAATCCGGCGCCATGGGATTCAACACACGATCGATGATGGGCTTGATCATCAACCCGATGACTGCTTCAGCTACGCCCACCACGAGCAGGAGTAGCACGCCCACAGTCATGGAAAACCGGTACGGCGCGGCGTAGCGCAACAGCCGTTTCAATTGTGGCGACAAAATGGAACCCACTCCCCTGCTCCTGACCAACCACCCACACAACCCACTTGGTACGCTATTGACCCCAGCGCGATGTGTCAAGTTACCGCCAGAGTTTTTCTTAGACAACCGGTCATCGGCAGGTGTAGTGCCGTGGGTATGAACGAACCTTGCCCAATGCGTAAGCACTGAGCGTGTTCAGGAAATGAATTAGCGCTGGAGGCGTGGCAGAACCGCTTTGCGCAAGCTCACGAATCTTGGTCTGCCCCGAGAAAACGTACTGGCTTTGCACGAATCTACTTATCCATATCGCGGTGCATCACCCGCGTGGAAAAGCCCTTCTTCTCCAAGGCCTTCTTCAGCCATTCCGCCATCATCACGGACCGGTGCTTCCCGCCCGTGCAGCCGAAAGCGATCGTCAAATAGCTCTTTCCTTCCGCGATGTAGTGCGGAATCAGATAGGTCAGCAGGCCCTGCATCCTGCGCAAAAACTCGCCGGTCTGCGGAAACGATTCGATGTAGCGGCGCACCTTTATGTCTCTGCCGGTGTACTGCCGCAGCTTCGGCACGAAATGCGGATTCGGCAGGAATCGCACGTCGAACATGAGGTCCGCATCCGTCGGCACTCCAAACTTGTACCCGAAACTTACCAGGGAAATCAGAAGCGGCCGCTTGCTTTCCGTCTTGAAGCGCTCGTTCACGAAATGCCGCAGTTCGTGGACGTTGAACTGCGTGGTATCGATCACCACGTCCGCCAGCTTGCGGATTGGCTCCATCAGCGCCCGCTCGTGCAGCAGACTTTCTCGCACCGAATAATCGCGCCCCAGCGGATGCGGCCGCCGCGTCTCGCTGTAGCGCCGCAGCAGCGCATCGTCATTGGCCTCGATAAACACCAGGATGATGGGATGGTCGCGCCGCAGGTGCCGCAGCAGACCGGGCAACTTTTCGAGTTGCAGACCCTCGCGCGCGTCCACCAGCAGCGCCGCCCGCCGGAAATTGCCCTCGCCAGCCGCGTGCAACTCCGCAAAGATAGGAATCAGCTCCACCGGCAGGTTGTCCACGCAGTAGTAGCCCATGTCCTCAAAGGCCTTGAGGACCGTGCTTTTCCCCGAGCCCGAAAGCCCGGTCAGGATAACGAGTTGGCGGCCGGCCGCCTGGCGAGTCTGCGGTTTGCGAGAGGCGCGGGTCACAGTGGCAACGGCCTAGCTTTTCACACGGCGCTGGTGCGTGCTCGGGATGCGCATGTCTTCGCGATACTTGGCCACGGTGCGCCGCGTGACCTGAATTCCGGCTTCTTCGAGCTTCTTGGCGATCTGGTCGTCGGTCAGTGGCTTGGTGGCGTCTTCTTCATCAATCATCTTTTTCACCAGCCGCTTCAACGTGAGCAGCGACATCCCGCCGCCCTCCGGCCCGTTGACCGCCTCGCTGAAGAACGACCGGAGTTCGATGACGCCCTGCGGCGTGTGCGCATACTTGCTGGCCACCGCGCGGCTCACTGTCGAGGGATGGACGCCCACCTCTTCGGCCACTTCTTTGATCATCATCGGCTTCAGCTCGTCCGGCCCTTTGTCCAGAAACTCCGGCTGCCGCGCGATGATAGACTGGCACACCCGCAAAATCGTGTGCTTCCGCTGCTCGATGTTTTTCATCAATTGGATCGCCGCGGTGAAGCGCTCCTTCACGTAATTCCGGACTTCCTTATCCGCCGCATCCCGGGTCAGCAGCCGCCGGTACGTCGGGCTCAGCCGCAACTGCGGCATGTCATCTTCGTTCAGGAACACCTGCCAGACGTCGTCCACCTTCCGGAAATATACGTCTGGTTCCACGAGGCGGGGTTCCGTCTTGTTGTAGCGCAGCCCGGGCCTCGGATCGAGCTTCTTGATCGTTTCAATCGCGTGCTTCACGATGTCCGTCGGCCGGTTCAGCGCCCGCGCAATCTCTTTAAGTTGGTTCGACTGCACCTGCTTGAGGTAATCCGAAACGATCTGCTGTGCGAGCGTGTTCTGGGGATCGAACGCTTTCAGTTGCAGCAGCAGGCATTCCCGCAAATCGTGCGCGCCTACTCCGATGGGGTCGAAATCCTGCACGACCGCAACCGCATCCTCGATGTCGTCTTGCGAATACTTTCCTTCCTGGGCCAGCTCCTCATTCGAAGCCGTCAGGTAGCCGTTCTCGTCCAGGTTGCCGATGATGTTTTCGGCGACTTCCCGCACCGCATCCGAGCAGATGGTCACGCTCAATTGCCACATCAAATGGTCGGTGAGTCCCGCAGGCGAGGAAAGAAACTTTTCAAAGGACGGCCGTTCGCTGATCTCGCGTTCCTGCGACTTTCCGCCGTCGCCGCCGGTATCCAGGTACTGGTTGAAAAAAGTCCCCACGTCGAATTCATCGAACGGGTTGGCTTCCGGCTTCTCCGGGACTTTCTCCGTTTCCGCTTTCAAAAATGTTTCGTCGCTGTAGTTGTCGCTAACGGTGGGCTCTTCGGAAAGCTCTTCCAGCACGGGGTTCGCGATCATCTCCTGATTGATCATCTCGCGAAGTTCCAGGCGGTTCAGCGCCAGCACGCTGACCATCTGCACAAGGCCTGGCGTCAGAATCTGCTTCTGCGCCACCCTGAGGTTGAGTTTGAGTCCTTGCCAGGCCATGGGTCCCTTAGTCTGTCCCTAGGATAAACCTAATTCAGGCGGAAGTTATCCCCAAGATAGACCCGGCGTACTTCCGGATCGCTGCTGAGATCCTGGGGCGTTCCCTTTTTCATAATTTTCCCATGGTTCACGATGTAGGCGCGGTCAGTTACGCTGAGCGTTTCCCGGACGTTGTGGTCCGTGATCAGGATGCCGATTCCTGATCGGCTCAGTTCGCGGATCAAGTCCTGGAGGTCTTTCACCGTCAGCGGGTCAATGCCCGAAAACGGCTCATCCAGGAGAATGAACGAAGGCTGCAGCGTTAGCGAACGCGCGATTTCCAACCGCCGCCGTTCTCCGCCGGAAAGCATGTAAGCCTTGCTGTGCCGCACGGTCTCCAATCCCATCTGCGCCAGCAATTCTTCCAGGCGGTCGCGCTGCTGCTCCGGCGTGAGCGGCAGCGTCTCCAGAATGGCCAGCAGGTTGTCTTCGCTGCTCAACTGGCGGAACACCGACGGTTCTTGTGGCAGGTAGCTGATCCCGCTCCGCGCCCGCTGAAACATCGGAAGATCGGTGATCTCTTCGTCGTTCAGCAACACTTTTCCCGAGTCCGGCCGTGCCAGGCCTACAATCATGTAAAAAGTGGTGGTTTTCCCCGCGCCATTCGGTCCGAGCAGACCGACAACTTCCCCTTGCGCGATTTCCAGTTCTACGTTGTCAACGACTTTGCGTCCTCGGTAAGACTTGCTCAGATCGACGCCATGAAGTGTGGGCATTCCGCATCACGCAGTTTGAGCTGCGGGGACTTTTATCTTTGGACCCGGTGCCGCGTCATTGTGCGCAGTCCATTGCCCGAATCCACGACGATCGTATCATCCGCTCTATAGAAGGTCAATTCACGTCCGCTCGTGGTGCCTTCGACGGGATCGAACAGCGTGGGCGTTCCGCCGCTCAAGACAAATTTCGCGTCCGCCGCCGTGTAGACGCCGCGCTCCGCGGTGCCGCGGCGGTCGCCCTGTTCCACTACGACACCGCCCGTGCCCACGGCCCGGCTGATTTCCGAGGTTCCGCCGCTCCCGGGTTTGCTCGATCCGGCGCGAGTGAAATACAAATCCAGCACTGGCGCGCGCATCTTTTGCTCGTCCGACTGAACCAGCACATCTTTTTGCAGGTGCGCGCGGTCCTCCGCGTCCCAATACGTCAGCGATCCCGCCGAAACGTGCCAGACGGCTGGCGCCACCTTCGGACCACCTCCCGGCACGGCCTGCGGGAAAACGGCGCGCACATTGCCGCTGGCATTCAACACGCGTGCATCCCGAAGCAATTCGATTGTATTTGCTTCCAGCACGGACGGCCCTTGCCACAATCGCGCGTGGCCCGTGTATACAGCGCGCCCCGTCCTCGAGTTGGCCTGCAAATGGTCCGCGGTGATGTTTGCCGGAGCCGGGCTCAGCTGCAAACTTGGTCCTTTGGACGAAAAATCCGTGGAACGAACCGGTCCTTCCGCGACGATATCTCCGGTCCCCTGCTGAAAACTGATTTTCGCTGCGTGCGTCTCGCTGCCGGCATCCCGCACCACGGCATTCCCGTTTAAGACGGTGGATTGTGCGGTGTGCAGAAACACGGCTTGTTGCGCTTGCGCGTTGCGGTCCGCTTCCTGGAGCTGCACGTTTCCGAGCAGGGTTATCTGCGACCAGTCTCCCCCTGGCGAAAGCTGCGCGATCGCCGACGCCGCACTCACTGTCTGTGCCGCGCGCCCCGGCGCCGCGCGCTCCGATTGCACCCCGCCCATGGCGTTCAGCGTTCGTGCCTTGCCCTGTGGCCCGAAGTTCATCGCCAGCTGATCCGCCGAAAGCTTCGACCGCGCGCCGCCCGTGTCGGTCCATTCCATCGAACCGCGTTCCAGAGTCTCCGCGTGTTGCGCCCGGTTAACCTCCCCCGGCTTGCCTCCCAAAAACGAAAGTTGCAGCGCATTCGTGGTCAACGTCCGCGTCATGCCGCTTTTCGGATCGCGTACGTCCACGCGAACATTTCCCCGCAAGGTAAGCAGTTTTGCCTGATTCACCCGCGGCCACATTTCCAATTCGCCGCGGTCCGCCTGCACGTTGCCGCTCGGCGAGGTTCCGTCCACGCGCCCTTCCGCCGAGAGCTCGCTTGTCCAACCCTGCGACGCGAAGCTCGCCGTTAATTTATCCGCGTGCAATACCGAATTGCCCTTCCCTCCATGCTGGGTCACCTGCGGGCGCTGATGCAACGAGCCCGGCGTGGCAATCAGCGTCTGCGCGTGATAGTCGCGATCCAGCCGCATCGTAAATTCCCCCGCGGTCACTTCTTCCGCGGACGTTACCGCACTGGCCGGCCCGGCCAATTCCACCGTTCGATCCAGCTTGTTGATTTCCATGCTGGACCCGCGAATCTCCACCGGCGAAGTCGCGCCCTTCAACGGCGGGCCGCCTCCCTGCGCCTGCGGTTGGACCTCGATGTGGACATCCCGCACCAGTTGAATTTGGCCCGTGTCCGACAGGTACACCGCGCCCACGCCGTCGCCATTTCCGCTGGGAAACGTGAACTTCACCGGCTGGACCGTCTGTGCGCGTCCGGTGGCCCGCTCGAACGTCACCGCAGAGGTCTCGATATGAATGATGTTGGGCTTGGCTCCCCGTTCGGCCGCCGCGCGGGCCGCGTCGTCAGCGCTTTGCAGGTCGAACTGGACGTTACCTTCACACTGAATGCTGCCATCGCTCTTCGCATAGCGGCAACTCTGCGTATGGATCACGTCGTGGCGGTCGCCACTTTTCCCGTAGACCGTAATCTTCACGTCTTCGAGCAGGCTGATGTCTTCGCCGCGCAGGTCCGTGGATTTCGAGGCCTCCACCGCGAAAATCGTACGCGTTCCTTCCACCTTCTTGATATTCAGCGCAGTGAACTGCTTCTCTTCGTTTTGAGGCAAAGGGGCGGGAGCGCGTTGCCGCTCGCGATGCGCCACCCACAGCCGATACACGTAAACGCTTCCGGTGGTCCCGGCGAGTAAAACGGCCACCAGTGCGGACCACCGCGCATATCGGGCCGCGTCGCTGCGCTTCATGTTTTCAGTTAATCAGAATTCGACGGAGGTGTACAACTTGCGAGGTCCACGGTTGGAGATGGCTTCAGACCGCCGCTTCGCCGGCCACGGGGCCTTCGATGGGCAGGATTCCCATGTTCGCCGCCGCCACGCGGTCGCGGTTCGTATTTTTCACCAGGTACATCGCTTCGTCCGCCAGGTGGAGCAGTCCTTCCTTCGTCTTCGAATCGGCGGGATACGCCGCAAGTCCCATGCTGGGCGTCAGATGAATATTCAATCCTTCTTTCTTGAGCCAAACCGTTTCGCGGATCAGCTTGTGCAACCTCCGCGCAACATTAATCGCGTTGTCTTTCGACGTCTGCGGCAGCAATAACACGAATTCGTCGCCACCATACCGGAAAGCAAAATCGATGAGCCGGCAGTTCGTCTTCAGCGCTTCTCCGATCTCCGCCAGCAGCCGCGAACCGACCAGGTGCCCGTGCGTATCGTTCACTTGTTTGAAGTGATCCAGGTCAATGAAGACAATCGAGAACTCGTAGTTGTAGCGCTGCGAACGGTAGATTTCGGTGTCCAGAATCGCGCCCATGTGCCGCGCGTTATAGAGCGACGTGCAGTCGTCCATGATCGTCAGTTCATGGATGCGCTTCACATGGCGCGCGTTTTCTAGCGCAATCGCGGCGAAATCCGAGAGCGCTTCGAGCAACTTCAAATCCCTGGGATCGAAACCCTCGGGCCCGATGCAGTTGATCAACTCGATCACGCCCAGGCAGGTGTCGCGGAATTTCACCGGCACCGCCACGATCGATTGCGTTTCCATCTTGGTCTTTTCGTCCACTTTACCGAAGAACCGCGTGTCCTTGGACGTGTCCGGCACAATCACCACTTCTCCGTGCTCGGCCACCCAGCCCGCAATCCCCTGCCCGACCTTCACGCGCACATCTTTCAGCGCTTGCGAAGCCTTGCCGACTGCCAGTTCAAAATAAAGCTCCTGTTTGGCCTCATCCAGCAGCAGCAGCGACCAGTTATCCGGCCGCAAAAACTCATCAATCTTCTCCATGATCGTCCGCAGCACCTGGTCAAGCTGCAGCGAAGACGTCAACGCCTTCCCCAATTCCTGGAATACCGCAACCTCACCGGCCTCGCGCTGCTCCGCCGTGACGCCGGGATTCCGCCGGCGGTCCACCGTGGGAAACGGTTTGACTTCCTCAATGCTCACGGATCTCATTTTCTCCGAGGGGCACGAGAACCCGGCGGCAGAGCACCTTGGGGCGCGCCGGGTTTCGACACCAGTCCTTACCAATCCCGGCCAGTATAGGCGCCGGTCAAAATCCCGCGCAAGCCGCTCGTGGGACAGGCGTTCCCAGTTTGCAATCCTGCTGTGCAACGCCGGCTCCCGCAGTGGAACTCGCCTCGCGGAATTTCACTCGTCAGCCACGGGCAGATCTGCCCTGGTGAACACCAGGTTTCAACTTTCCGCCGGCTCGTGTGCCCCGACGAAACGCCCTTCAATTTCTTGCACCACTGGCGTCCATCATTCTCCGCCAGTCTCCCGATTTTTCGCCCTGCTCGCTGGCGCACCGCCTAACCCGATGCTTTTCATGTAACGCCAGTGGGCCCCATGCGTCCAATAAGTAACAAAGAAAAAACAGAATTCCGCGCCGCTGCGTGCCGTGTCCCGCTCAGTTAGGTCCCGGAAAAAAAGGAAAGGATCAGTACATGAAGCTCGCAAAACTCTCTGTGTTTGCGTTGGCCGTCGGTCTGCTTGCGGGTACGTCGGCTTTCGCTCGTTCGTCCAATAAAACCGCGTTGAATCTCTTCGAGAAAATCAACGTCAACGGCACCACGCTGGACCCGGGCCACTACACCGTCAATTGGGAAGGCACTGGCCCGAATGTGAAAGTCAACATCGAGAAGGGCAAGGACACCGTGGCCACGACAACGGCCAAGCTGACCGAACAGCCCAAGCCCAACGACAACAACGCGTACGGCTCGGCCGTCGCCCCTGACGGGTCGCACGTCCTCACCACTATTTATGTCGGCGGAAAGCGCACCACGCTCAATCTCCCATCGTCACCATCCATGGCGTCTTCCGGATCTTCCGCCTCCAAGTGAATCTCTGACCGCGTGAACCCATTCCTTGTTAGACTCCAGACAGGGAATGGGTTCGCATCGTATTGCGTCGCAAATCCTTCGTCGAACAGCAATGGCGCTCCGCATCGAAGATTACGGTTTGATCGGTGATTGTGAAACCGCCGCGCTCGTCGGCCGTCAGGGCTCCATTGATTGGCTCTGTTGGCCCCACTTTGCCGGGCCCACCTGCTTTGCGGCGCTGCTCGGCACGGAGGAAAACGGGCATTGGTCCATCGCTCCAAGGGATCCCATTCGGATCTCACGCCGGTATCTCGAACACACTCTGGTTCTGGAAACCACGTTTGAGACTTCGCACGGCCGCGCGATCGTGCTCGATTTCATGCCTCTTCGCGACAAAAACTCCTGCGTGATTCGCATCGTTCGCGGCATGGAGGGCAAAGTTTCCTTCTCCATGCGGCTAGTGGTGCGCTTCGACTACGGCCGCACCGTTCCCTGGGTTACGCGCATGGAGGACGGCGCACTTCGTGCTATCGCCGGACCAGACATGGTCGTCCTCCGTACCCCGGCGCCCCTCCACGGCGAAAACCACGCGACGCGCAGCGATTTCACCGTCACTGCCGGCGAATCAGTTCCCTTTGTCCTCAGCTACGGTCCATCGTATTCCGCACTCCCCAAACGGGTGGACGCGGAGCGCGCCCTGCGAGACACCGTCCGGTTCTGGAAAGACTGGACCGGCCAAGCTAAAACACAAACCGAATACGCCGAAGCCGTCGAACGTTCCCTCATCACATTGAAGGCTCTGACGTATCGTCCTACGGGCGGAATTGTCGCCGCTCCCACCACATCGCTCCCCGAACAAATCGGCGGCCCGCGGAATTGGGATTACCGCTATTGCTGGCTGCGCGATGCTACCTTTACGCTGCTGGCGCTGATGAACGCCGGTTATTCCGAAGAGGCTCGCGCCTGGCGAGATTGGCTGCTGCGCGCCGTCGCCGGCAATCCCGATCAGGTCCAGATCATGTACAGCATCTTCGGCGAACGCAATTTGCTTGAATGGGAAGTGGATTGGCTTGCCGGATATGAAGAATCCAGGCCCGTCCGCATCGGGAACGGGGCCGCCGGACAATTGCAGCTCGACGTCTTTGGAGAACTCGCGGACGCGCTCCTCCATGCGCACATGGCCGGCCTGCCCCGCGATTCCACGGCATTCTCCTTGCAGCGCTCCCTGACCAATCACCTCGCGAAAATCTGGCAGCAGCCCGATGAAGGAATCTGGGAAGTCCGCGGTGGACCCAGGCATTTTACCTACTCCAAGGTCATGGCCTGGGTTGCCTTCGACCGCGGCATCCACGCCGCCGAACGTCATGGGAGACGGGAGAGTCTCGCCGAGTGGCGCAGGATCCGCGACCAGATTCATGCCGAAGTCTGCGAGAAGGGGTACGACCGGCAACGCGGCAGCTTCACCCAGTCCTACGGCTCCTCGGAACTCGACGCATCTCTGCTCCTGATTCCCCTAGTGGGATTTCTTCCCGCCAGGGATCCCAGGGTGCGCCTCACCGTCGAGGCCATCGAAAAACATCTGATGTCCGATGGATTCGTGTTGCGTTACCGGACCGCAAGCGGCCACGACGGCCTGCCGGGCGGCGAAGGCGCATTTCTGGCCTGCAGCTTTTGGATGGTCAGCGCGCTCCAGATGCTCGGCCGCACGGATGACGCTAAACGCCTCTTTGACCGCCTGCTCTCCATCCGCAACGACCTGGGGCTGCTCGCCGAAGAATATTCACCACAAGAGAGCCGCCAGATTGGTAACTTCCCCCAAGCCCTCTCCCATATCGCCCTGGTGAATTCCGCGTTTGAACTAACTCGAGCCACCAGCCCGGGCAAACAGCGCGCTACCCGCTCTCGGGCCAGCTCCAATGGCGCGGGATCGCCTGACACGACCTCAAAAAGAGAAGCTTCCCTCCGCGCTTGATAGCACTCCCATCCAGCCTGCAAAGACCGTGCATTTCCCGCCAACTTTTCGGTTCCCGATTTCTTCCTCGCTCCAGTCGCTGTTAGACTCTTGTCTACGGATAAGCGAATGGCCAGGGGAACCTTCGGAGAACGCCTCAAACGCGAACGAGAACTGCGCGAAGTGCCGCTGGACGAAATCACCCTTGCGACGCGCATCGGCCCGCGTTTTCTGGAAGCCCTCGAAAACGAAGATTGGGACAAACTTCCCGGCGGCGTATTCAATCGCGGCTTCGTTCGCTCCATCGCCCGGTATCTCGGCCTCGACGAAGAGGCTTTTCTCGCCGAGTACGACCTCGCGCATACCGCCCATGCGCAAATCGCCGAGCAAAAGCTAGCCACCCAGAAAATCGAAAATCGCATTCCGCCCACTCCGCTCTGGATTCCCATTGCTTTTGCTTTGGTGAGCCTTCTGGTGCTGGCCGCTTTGATCTATGGCGGAATTTATGGCTGGCGGAAATTTGTTAAACACTCGGTTTCCGGAACCGCCGCCCATTTCCTTCCTTCGTCCGGTAATCTCCAGGGTTCGTCTTCCGCGTCCTCCTCTCGTGTTCCCGCTGCGAGTCTTACAGCCGCTTCCACAACTGCGTCCGCGAGCGAAGTTCTCCTCGACCTTTCCGTCGCGGCCAGCGTCGCCACGCACGTCACCGTTCGCGCGGATGGCGCCGGCGTCTTCGATGCCCAACTTCGCCCCGGCGAGACTCATCATTTCTCCGCTAAATCGGACTTTGTCATTACCGCCGCCGACTCCAGCGCGGTGTTGCTGGAATTGAACGGCGAGGCCATGCCGCCGCTCGGCGAACCCGGCGCTTCCGGTACAATGACCTTGTCGAGGAAGGATCTCAGGCAGGGTGCCGGTGGAAACTCTCAGCCCTGAAGTTTTGGACGATTTGCGTCACGGCCGCGCTCCTCGCGAGCGCAAAATCGCCGTTTGCTCGTCCGGCGCACATCTCCCTCCCGCGGACCGCGCCGAGGTTCTTTCCGTCCTTGCCGAGGATTCCGACGAGATGATCTCCAGCCGGGCACAGGAAGCGCTTCTATCCGTGGTCCCGGAGATTTTTGTGGAAGCCGCCAAGCGCGAAAACGCCGTGCCTGCCCTGTTCGCGTATGCGTCAAGGGGGCTTCAACGCACTCCGGGACTCGCCGAGGCCATGGCCGCAAATAAGAATTGCCCCGCCGAATTCCTGGTCCCCATGGTGCCGTATTTCTCTCCGGCCATCGTCCAGCACTTACTGGAAGAGCTCGACCGTGTAACTTCTCATCCTCCCTTGGCCTTGCTTCTGGAAAACTCCGCCTTTGTCACACCGGAGCAGAAGAAAATCCTGGAAGATTTTCGCAGCACCGCCATTGATGAAGGGCATCTCGCCGACGCGGCTGCCGAAGCCGAACCCGACGCAGGCAAGCGCCAAACGCTCCTGCAACAGATCAGCCGCATGACCGTCGCCCAGCGCGTGCAGTACGCCATGAAGGGAAGCTCCGAGGCTCGGCGCACCCTGATTCGAGACAGCAACAAGGTCGTGCAGCGCTCCGTACTGCAGTCCCCGCGCCTCACGGATCAGGAAGTGGAGGCGTTCGCCTCCATGGCCAACCTGACCGATGAAATTCTCCGCCTTATCGCCAACAATCGTAATTTCCGCAAGAATTACGTCGTCGTGCGCAATCTGCTCAACAATCCCAAAACTCCCCTCGACGTGACCCTGCACATGTTGCCCATCCTGAATGCCATGGATCTGAAGCGCCTGGCCATGAACAAGAACGTTCCCGAAACGCTTCGCTCCACTGCCCAGAAGCTCCAGCGCACGCGCGCTTCGCAGAAGAAATAGCATTTCTTTCGTTCAATCGAATCCCCGACTTCGCGATATGATGACGCTTGTGCTCCCCATCCCGGAGGCCATTGCAATGCCGCGCCCGAAAATCATCCGCGTTCTATCGTTGACATCGCTCTTCGCGATTGCCGCTGCCATCCTTGCTGGTTTTTCAATTTCCGTTTTGGCTGATTCCGATCCGTGGACCCAGGGTCAGACCGTCGAACCCGGTGTTTTGGCCAAGGAACTCAAAAATTCCACGTCCGCTCCCATGGTGATCTTCGTCGGCTTCCATAGGCTGTACACTGCAGGGCATATCAAAGGCGCTGTGTATCACGGCACCACGAGCAGCCCGGAGGGCTTGAAAGAATTCACCGACTGGGTCAAAACGCAGCCGCGTGCCGCGAATATCGTCATCTATTGTGGCTGCTGCCCGATGGAGCACTGCCCCAATGTGCGTCCTGCGTTCAAAGAACTTCAGAGCCTTGGGTTTCACCACATCCGCGTTCTTATCTTGCCCAACGATTTCGCCACCGATTGGGCGGGCCAGGGCCTTTCCTACGAGAAGGGCGACTGAGGGCGCTCCGTGGCGCCACACATTCCGCGTGGTCTTGCTTGGTTTTCCAAGCAAAGCGCCGGGATTTTTATTAACTGTTTGGTGGAACTCCGGCGCGCGACACTCCAACTCTTTCCTTCGGCATGTACTATCGCGATAGCTTCGTTTTCCCTCTCGGAGGCCCCATGCGGAAATGGCATTTGGTCATCATCTTCGTTGTTGGCTGCGGCTGTCTCGCTGTGGCACAGGAGAAAGCTCAGCTCAACGAAGATGAAGGCAAAATTCTCGCGCTTGAAAATCTTTGGAATCGCGCGGAGCAAAGCAAGGACATCAGTGCGCTCTCACACATTTTTGCGCCAACCATGGTCTACGTGGACTATGACGGTACGCTGAAAAACAGGGATCAGTTCCTGAATTACGTCAAGAATGGCACGTCTTCTCCGGATCAGCTCGTCAGTGAGGATTTGGCCATCCATTCCTACGGAGACTTCGCCGTGGTCACCGGCGTTTTCCGCGGCAAATGGACCAAAGCCGGAAAAGTGACGCAACTCCGCGGCCGCTATGTGGATGCCTGGGCCAAACTTGACGGGGTGTGGCAGTGCGTGTCCGCTCAGGCAACGTTAATCCAGCCCCGCTGACCATAACTACTCGTAACCATCTGCATTCGGCGTCGAGAGCTTCACGCCCACGTGACTCCTTCCGAACTTCCCTGCTATCCTCGGTGCGTTCCAAATCGCTCCCGGGGTGAACCCTGTGAAAAAATTCCTCTCCGCTATTCTTCTGCTTCCGTTAGTCGCCATCGTGGCCGCGCAGCAATCTCTCTCTTCCCATTTCGACGGGGAATCCTGGTGGACCATTGTCAAATATCTCGCTGACGATTCGCTGGAGGGCCGCGACACCGGAAGTGAAGGACTGAAAAAGGCTCAGGCCTATGCCGTTGAGCAGTTCCAAAAAGCGGGCCTCGAACCCGCAGGTACTGACGGTTTTTATCAGCCGCTTTCCCTTGAACAATATCAGCTCGACGAAGGCAAATCTTCGCTGGCCTTGGTCAAGGGCGACGCGTCAAACCCGCTCTCCTTCGCCGACGACGCCTTCTTCAGCACTCGCGCGACCCACGAATCCGTCCAGCTGACTGCGCCCCTCGTTTTCATTGGCTATGGCCTGAAAATTCCAGAGAAGAGTCTCGACGAGTTAGCCGGCCTCGACCTCAAAGGCAAAATTGTCGTATATCTTTCCGGCTCGCCGGCGGACATTCCCGGCGCCCTCGCTTCCCACTATCAATCCTCCGCCGAGCGTTGGAAATCTCTCCGTGCAGCCGGAGCGATTGGCATCGTCGCGATTTTGAATCCCGCTTCGCTCGATATCCCGTGGTCGCGCATCGCCTTGAATCGCGATCACCCCTCGATGGACCTTGCCGACGCAGAGTTTGACGAGACTCCCGGCTTGCGCCTCGGCGTAATTTTCAATCCCGCTTCCGCGGAACGTCTGTTCGCCGGCTCCGGGCACACCTTCGCCGAAATCGAGGCTCTTGGCAAAGACCGCAAGCTCCTTCCGCAGTTCCCTCTCGCCGTTTCGCTGAAGGCCGAAGCTCGCGTAACTACAACGAAAGTCGAATCCGCAAATTTGGTGGCGAAACTTCCCGGTTCCGATCCGGTCTTGAAGGACGAATACGTGGTCCTCTCCGCGCATCTCGACCACGTCGGCATCGGCGCGCCGATCAACGGCGACAAAATCTATAACGGCGCAATGGACGACGGCTCCGGCAGCGCCGCGGTGCTGGACATCGCCGCAAGCCTCAAAGCCCATCCAGAGAAATTGAAGCGCTCCGTGCTGTTCCTGCTGGTCACGGCCGAAGAAAAAGGTCTCCTTGGCTCGAAATATTTCACCGCGCGTCCCACTGTTCCGGTCAAATCCATCGTTGCGGACATCAACATGGACATGTTCCTGCCGATCGTTCCGCTCAAATTCCTGAAAATCCTCGGGCTCGACGAATCTGATCTGGGCACGGAAGCCGCGAGTATCGCCCAAGATATGGGCATCAAGCCAATTCCCGATCCGCAGCCGCTGCGCAACTCTTTCATCCGCAGCGATCAATACAATTTCGTCAAGCGTGGAATCCCCGCCGTCAAGATTGACGTGGGCTTCGAACTCGGCACTCCCGAAGAAACGATCTTCAAGAACTGGCTTACCTATCGCTACCATGCGCCTTCGGACGACGTGAACCAGCCGGTCAACTTGCAATCTGCGGGCACTTATGAAGAGTTTACGCGCCGCCTGCTGATTGCCGTCGCCAATGCCCCGGCGCGCCCGCAGTGGAAGCCTGACTCCTTCTTCCGCCGCTACGCCGCCCACTAACCCGCGATTAGACGATGTAGGGGAGGCTTTAGGCCGCCCTCGTCAATACACGGGCAAGATTCAGTTCGCCCCTCGCCGGTCGCCTGCTGCATCTCCTACTGCCCTCTCACCGGCGCCACCACCCACACATACTCCATCACTTCCTTGCCGGTGTTCGTCACGTTGTGTGGCGTGGCTGGCGGTATATACGCCATCATTTTCTCGTGCAGCGGCACGTCCTTCCCGCCTTCGATCTTCGCCGCGCCGCTGCCGCGCAGGATCACCAGCGCCTCCTCGTTCTGATTCGTCGAATGCCACCCGACGCTCTCCCCGGGCATCAGTCTCACCGACCCTCCGCGCATGCCACTTGTCTGTGGCGCGCCTTTCAGCAGCGGGCAATCCCCGCCCGCGCAATCCAGTGCAAATGTCATCGGCCCCTTCGGGGCGACATCCTGTCGCGCGAACGCTCCGCACACGAACAGCAACGCCGCTCCCATCACGTAAAACATCGTCCCTCGTTTCATGATTCCTCCGGACAATTCCATCACGACTATGTCACGACTTCCAGGTTCCGTGGACCTGTTTCTCCGTGTACACTTCCCGTTCGGGCGGGCATCGGAATGTTCGCGTTGCACTTTATCTACATCCGGACGAGCCGCACTCCATGAATATCGACCAACTCCGCAAATTCTGCCTCTCCCTGCCCGGCGCCACCGAGCAAATTCAATGGGTGGATCATCTCCTCTTTAAGGTCGGTGGCAAGATGTTCGCCATTACCTCCCTCGAGCCCTCTCCGGTCTGGCTCTCCCTTAAAGCTTCTCCCGAAGCGTTCGCTGAACTTATTGAGCGCCCGGCCATCATTCCCGCGCCGTATCTTGCCAAGGCCAAATGGATCGCACTGGAGTCGCGCGACGCGCTCTCCACCCAGGAACTTGAGCTGTGTTTGCGGGAATCCTACGAATTGGTGGTGGCCAAACTCTCTGCGAAGGCGCGGCAGTCCCTGGCTTCCGGATCCAAACCTGATCCCATAAAACCTGCAAGGCGCTCGAAGCCCAGGCGAGCCACAAAGCAACCACGCCCTCGCAAATAAAACTGCGATGTGAGGAAGGCAGAACCCCGGTGGGAGCACCGCGGACACAGAGCGCGCCAGCAGGCTGGAAAACTTGAATTGAGTAAAGTAGAGGGAAACGAACGCGGTTTTAGGCCATCGCCTTGGATCCCAGGGGCTTCCGTAGCGGCCGCGCGCCGGGAACCGGGAACGTCATCTTCCAGAAATTCGAATCCGCATTCACGAATTCCACGCCTACGTAAAAGTGTCCGTCGCGTTCCTTTTTCGCGTACACCACGCGGGACTCAATCGAACGGTTGGTGTTTTCATTGACCAGCAGCAGGTCCTGTCCAGCAACCACCGGTTCGTCCATCACCAGTTGGCCGCCCTGCTGGTTGATTGAGCGCGTCGCGCAGCGCACGCAGAATTTCTCGCCCTGCTCGTTGGCCCCGTGGACAATCACGGGCAGGGTCATCGTCACGCGCAGGGTGCGCCTACGTTCGCGGTATCGAAAATGTAATACGCCCATGGGGACCTTTCCGTTGCTGTTGAACTCGGTCCGCCCTGGCCTCGCCACCGCATTTCGAGTGAAACCTGCACGCCTCCATTTTTTCGGGGGTGTGCTCTGCTTCCAGGAAACTACTTAGGCGCGGCTGATTCTGCGGAACAGTTTGCCCTGCAGCTCGCTTCCAGGACAATAGCTGGGCGGTACTAAAATACATCCAACCTTGCCAGTACGCTAGTACTTCTTGAAGGTATGCTAAAAATCCTCCTTGCGACGACCCGCGTCAGGGCAAGCCAAAAAAAAACCGGGGACTAGGGAAGGACTCCCCGGCCCCCGGGTCGCTGACTGGCTTCAGGTGAGGTCGTTCGTTTTCAATTGGCGGTGCCCGGCGCCGGAATCAGGTGCCAGAACCACACCACCAGGATCGCGTAATAGGCCGCCACTACTCCAAAGCTAACAGCAAATGTACTCAATGACTTGCCCAGTCCAGCGTACTCCCGCTTCCAGTGCCTTCCGCAGGCAACGATCATCAGCACGCTAAGAACGGCGGTCACTCCCGCCAACAAGCTAACCAGGTTGGCAAACGCCGCGGCTTCGCCAATATGTGTCACCTGGCGCACCGCATCACCGAGCAAACCGGTCGCGAACGCCATCAAGAGCCACGCCGCCGGTGCCAGCATTCCAATCATGTATGCCCAGCGATCCTCCATGTAGAACAGCAGGATTAGCACGGCCATGTAAATAATGGTCTGGTAGAAATGGAGCAGGAAGAAATCCGGCTCCAGATGACTAAGGAACAAAAAACAAATCACTTGTGCACTTGCCAGGGTGGCGATGTCACGATAGGGCTTCATAATTTCCCCCTACGTCGAGGCACTGCCTGGGCGGCCTGCCTTGTTCAATTTCCGGGCGCGCTCCCAGGCACTCAACCAGAGATAAAACAGTGCAAACCGAGCGCCACCCGATGGGACCGGTATGCCCTCTAGTTACTTGAGGTTACAGCCTGACTGGATGCGGAAGAGAGCCCACACTGCGCCAAATGACCCGCGATCTGGTCCTCTAACACACGACGGGGCTCTGGCCCGCTCAGATTGCAATCAAGGGGATGATTTGCGCCCTAAGGGGCTTCTCTGAAATCTCCAGAATCGCCAGCGTCACTGGCAGGTGAAACCTTCGCGGGCCCGCGCTTCCGGGATTCAGGTATAGAACTCCTGCGCGCTCGCGTTGCTCCGGCTGGTGCGTGTGGCCGCTGATCACCGCGTGAATTCCCGCGGCTTCCGGTTTCAGATCCAGATGCTGCAGATTGTGCAGCAGATAAAAATTTAGTCCGCCCGCTTCGACTATCGTGCTGTGCGGCAACTCCTCCGCCCACGCCTCTGTATCCACATTTCCCCGCACGGCAAAGACCGGCGCAATCGTTTTCAATCGGGACAGGATTTTCGGGTCGCCCACATCACCAGCGTGGAGGATCATCTCCGCGCCGCGCAACGCTTGCAGCACCTCAGGGCGCAAAAGGCCATGCGTATCGGAGAGAATGCCCAGGCGCATCGCGGCTCAACCCAGCTAATCGTTCTCGCGATACTCTCCGGGCACGTCATCTTCCGGAATTTCGTGGGTTACCACTTCGGAGACGTCCGGGTCCGCGGCATTTTCCACGCCGGCGATCGCCTCCGCTTCAAAAGTCTGCCCTTCCTCCAACAGCTCTTCGACGCTCTCCGAATCCGCCTGCCCTGCCTCGGAAATTCCCTGAAGGTCTCCGGATTGTCCTCCGGACAATGCTCCCAAACCTTTGGGTTGGTAGCCCACCACCTCGGCGGAATTGGCTCGCCCGCGGGGACGCCGGGTTGCAGGTTTCTTCTTCGCCGCCATTTTCGGTTTCGGCCGCGCTTTGGCCTTCTTCGCTCTCCGCTTTGTCTTGCCGGAAGTTGTTGCTTTCTTCTTCGTTTTTTTGACCTGCTTTTTCCTGGCCATGATTCTCCGCTCCCGTCCTGAGTCTACCACCGAGACTTCCTCACGGCGATTCCGCACCCGTGAAAAAACACCACGCACCGAATATAATGCCGGGAGAACTTCCTGGGCGAAACTCAGCCGTACGAGCCTGGCATACTTCCGGGGACGGTCCCGCCATGAACAAAGAACAGTTGCGCGCTCGGGTCGAGGAACTCGGCATCGTTCCCGTGATCCGCACCTCGTCCGCCGCCGACGCGCGCTTCGCCGTCGAGGAAGTAGCCCGTGGGGGCGTGCCGGTCGTCGAGGTTACCATGACGGTTCCCGGCGCGATCGAAGTCATCCGGGAACTTGCCAAGGCTGCCCCTGACGTGATCCTGGGCGCCGGCACCGTCGTGGACGCCGAGACCGCCCGGCAGTGCATGGACGCCGGCGCTCAATTCATCAGCAATCCCACCCTCGATCTGGCGACGGTCGAAATCGTTCAGAAAAATCCGGGAATGATAATGATGTCCGGCGCGCTCACTCCAACCGAAGTCCTTTCGGCGTGGAAAGCCGGTGCCGATTTCGTGAAGATATTTCCCTGTTCCCTGGTCGGCGGCGACAACTACATCCGCACCTTGAAGCGTCCCTTTCCAAACATACCTCTGATCGCTGGCGGCGGCGTAAACCAGCAGAACGCAGCGCATTATATGCTCGCGGGTGTCGCCGCCTTGAGCATCGGCAAGGAGCTCATCCCCGCGGAGTCTTTACTGCTCCACAAGCCCGACCGCATTTCGGAACTGACCAAGCGCTTCGCCAGCATCGTGCGCACAACGCGCGCCCGCCTGGCCGAAGCCCAAGCTCAGGTCGCCGACCCTCGTTGATCCCCTTGTGCAGGCTGCCTGGCGCGTTAGACCGCGTGCATATTCCGGTTATTGCTTGCGGTCTTCAGGGTTCGCGTTGCACGATCTGCAGCGCGTTCACGCGTGCGTGGTCAATCGTAAGCCCCCAATGGAGATGCGGCCCCGTCACGCGGCCCGTGGCGCCCACCTTGCCGATTTCTGCCGACGGTGCCACGAACTCGCCCAAGTGCACCTCCATCTCCGAAAGGTGCGCGTATAGTGTGTAAATCCCAAAGCCGTGATCGACCACCACAGTGTTCCCGGAATAGTAGAGATTTTCCGCCAGCACCACTTTGCCCGCCTGCGAAGCATACACGGGCGTCCCGTCGGCCGCCGGAAAATCCACTCCGGTGTGCGGCGATCGCGGCTCGCCGTTCAGGATTCGCCGCCGGCCAAAGTTTTTCCCCGTGTGGTCGCCCCTAAGCGGCAGCGCGAACTTTCCTTTCCATAGGATTTCGGGCGTGATCGTGTCGTAGATTGCCCGCATTTTCTTCTGGTCGGCTTCCGCGCGCGCGATCTGCTCAGGATTCGGCTCCACGTATTGCTTCTCGACCGTCAGGCGCTCCGTGGGAAACTTCCCTGCCCGCACCGTAATCGGCAGGCTGCATGACAAAGCATTTCCGCTCTCCCCAATCCAGGACACTCGCCATTCGTAACTACCCGCCGCCTTCTCCAGATCGACAGGCAACAACGTATGCCTTGTCGATGACCCCGGGGCCTCCTGCCACATCGGCAGCGCGCGGCCTGCCCATTCCGCCGTCACTTTGTCCGCGTTCTTAATCCCGGAAACCTCCGCCAGCAACAGACTGCCTTGCGTCGTCGCACCAAAGTTCGCGCGCATGATCACTCCGCCACGGCAGTTTTTTTTCGCCGGACCCGCCGCCGGCGCGGCCGTAACTGGAAGCCCTGACAGAAACAGCCCCAAAATCACCCAAACGCAGTTTTTCCTCACAACGCAAATCTCCCTTCGGCCGCAAACCTTTGCCGACTATTGTCTTGCGCGTATTTTCGAAAGGTGTGATGCCAGTCACAGAAAAAAAGCCGTTTCTCATGCAGAGTTGCAGCTGCGATGGCCAGCAGACGATCCCTTGGAGTGGTCCTGATCGTCGCGCTGCTCGCTTGGACCGTCAACCAGCGAGTCATGGCGTGTTCTGGCCGCCAATCTCGAGCAGCAGTTGTGGCGCCGGCAGGAGCTTCACCTGCCCCTAAACCTGAACCTTCCCCTTCGCGCCACAACTGCTGCCCACTCGAGAAGCGGCATTCCCGGGCGCCCCAGCCCTCGTCCCACTCCGACTGCCCCGCACCTTCGAGCTTCGGCGTTAGCTGCTGTTCGCCGGCTGCAAATTCCGCCTTGCGCATGCCTTTCCAAGAATCTTCAACCCTCGAAGCCACCAAGCTTCTGGGCGCCACTTCGATTTTCCATCTCCCTGCGGCGGTTGCCGCTACCCTCGACTTCCAGATTCTTGGCGCGGATACCCCGGTCGGTGCCGGCAACCTACGGCCAGTCTTACGGCTCTGATCCGAGCCCCAAAAATCGCCGGCCGCAACGGAACTCCGCGCGGGACGTGTTTCCCGCGGCTCCCACTTTTTCCAAAATCTTTGAGGAGACGTCATGAAAGTTCGTATGTTAGCAGGTCTCGCGGTTCTTTCGTTGGCCGCCTGGTTCCCGCTTCCGGCACAGCAGGCTGCGGCACCCTCCGCTCCCGCTCAACAATCTCAGGCTCCGGCATCCGCGGAGAACGCCGGCAAGTCGCCCGTCAATGGCTGTTGTCCGGCGATGCAAAAAGACAATGCCACATCCACGCCAGAAGTTTCCCAAGCGATGGGCTGCTGCCACGGCAAGATGGGCGATGCGTCTAAAGCCTTCTGCTGCCAGGGCAAAGACGCCAAGCAAGCCTCCTGCTGCGCGCGGCAAGGCCAGTCCGCCACTCTCAAATCAGAGATGAATTGTTGCCAGGGAATGAAGGAGGGCCAACGCGCGGCCAACGGCGCCAAGGGCTGTTGTGGCCAGATGAACGCCAAAAACGCCAAGGGTTGCTGCTCCGGCATGTCCACGCACTGCCCCGCGCGCACGCAAGCCAAGTAACTCCGGCTGACCCCGAAGAGAACGGCCCCGGGAATTCCCGGAGCCGTCCTCCCTTCGGGTCGTCCACCATAGACAACGCCTCAAATCTTCAGTCCCAACACGCGCACCAGTTTCTCTTCCAACCTCTTGATTTCCTTCTCTCGCGCGTGCTCTTCGCGGGTACGGTCGTTCAAAGCTCCCTTCAGCAGCCGCAAATTCTGCCGCAGTTCCATCTGGCCTAGCGCCAACCGGCTCAACACCCAGAGCGCTTCCTTCTGTTCCGGGTCAAGTTCTCGCGGCTGCCGGTCAATCACGCACAAAGTCCCCAGCGCGAAGCCCTCTTCATTAATAATCGGGGCGCCGGTGTAAAAGCGTATATGCGGCTCGCCGGTCACCAGGGGATTCTCCCTGAATCGCGGATCCTTCAACGTGTCTGGCACAATGAACAGGTCTTCCTGCTGGATCGCATGCGCGCAAAACGAAATGTCTTTCGGCGTCTCACGAATCTGCACGCCCGTCGCGGACTTAAACCACTGGCGGTGATCGTCCACCAGCGACAGCATCGCAATCGGCGCCTTGCAGATATAAGTTGCCAGCCTGACTAGATCGTCGAAGCTCTGCTCGGGCTCGGAGTCGAGAATCGCATAGCGATCCAGCGCCGCAACGCGTGCAGCTTCTTGGGCAGGCGCGGTCGCATCCATGGTCACCTCCATGTGCCGGTCAGGGCGGATGGAGCTCCAGAATCGGCATCATACTCCAGCCCGTGGCCGCCGGGTAGCACCCATCTTTTTTCGCCGCCATTTCGTGTACGCGCGAACATCTTGCTCCCAAGATCGGAAATCGCAAAAATTTCGATTGCCTGGTTTAGACTACTTAGGAAACGCCATAAACCTCTGGATTTCCGGAAAGGATGTGCCATGCAAAGCCGTTTCCGATACGCCCGCACGCTCTGCATCCTCGCGCTGGTTGCGCCGCTCATGTCCTGGGGGCAAAACCCCGGTTCGCCGATGGCGCAGCGCGAGATCGAGCGCCGCAGCTTCGCCCAAAATTTCGCCAAGGCTATCAACGCGGCGGAAGCCGATTACTTCAAGCAACACCAGTCGTATGCGAACTGGGACAATCTCATGGGATTCGGCTATTTCTCGCAAACGGGCACCAAGTGGGGTCCCCAGGACATTCCCACCGTTGCCCATGCGCTCTACAGCAGCGGGCCGGAAATCGTGCCAGGTTGGCGCCTGCGCCTCCGGTTATCCAACAACGGCAGGGCCTACGATGTCTCCATCGAGGACGTGAGCGATTTGAAGTGCGGTTACGCGGTGATGACCGACGAGCGCGGAAAAATCCGCCAGGGCAACTTCATCGCATGCCCGATCTCCTGATTCAGCAGCTTTCTGAGCGGCCGACAGTCCGGCTCAGTCGCCCGCGGAAACTTCCATCTTGTCTTGATGAGCTTCCTGCAGCGGCCGGATCGAGAAATATTTGTGCCGGCAGGGATCGCAGCGGAACGCCGGTATCCGCAGGGTTCGCCAGATGAATGCCGATAGCGAATTGACGTACTCGGGGGAGATTCGCCGCAACTCGGAGTTCCCGCAAATCGGGCAGTGAGCGTAGAGCGAATGGCTCAACGACATCAGTCGCGAATGAAATCTTGCCTGGCAGTGCTCGCAGCGCCACGGGTAGACACCTGCAGCGCTTAATACGTAGTCCGCCAGATTTTGCCGGCGGGATCTGCGCGCTCCGTCGTGCTTACAAACTGGGCAGGTCATCTGAGTGACTGGGGCACTTCCTGAATGCGCAAGAGATTAAGACAATTTCCCCTGCTATGCAAGAGCGGGAAGTACCGTAATCTCCGGGTACAATGGTTCCAGAGGGTACTATGTCCAATTACACCGACGAGCACGCCGTAGCCGGAATTTCCGCGGAATTGCCCGCATTGGAGACCTGGCCTAATCAATATCCCGGCTATGTGATTACCACGCGCTTCCCCGAATACTCTTCCGTGTGCCCAAAGACCGGCCTGCCCGATTACGGCACCATCACGATTCAGTATAAGCCGCGCAAGGCTTGCATCGAGCTTAAGTCACTAAAGATGTACCTGCTGGCGTATCGGAATCTCGGAATCTTCTACGAAAACGCGGTCAACAAGATGCTCCAGGACATCGTCAAAGCCACGCAGCCCGAATGGTGTGTTGTTCGCGGCGAATTCACTCCCCGCGGCGGGTTGAACACTTCCATTTTCGCTCGCTGGCCCGGGCGCAACTCTTCCAGGCGCAAGCCGGCGCGCCGGCCTCGCTGACAGGCAATAGACTTAACCTCAAACTCGTTGGATAATTCTCAGGTCAGCAGCATCGAAGGCAGATCGTCCTTATTCTAGGAGGGAGAATGAGCATTTCTCCGAATGTTCCGAGTCCGCAGGAGTCCTATCATTACGATTCCGGAGGTGGCACTCCCCGCTGGATCACGATTCTCTTCGCCGTCTTGATCGCGGCTCTTGGCGCTCTCGCCTACGCGGGTCACTCCATTCAGACGCGCTTGGAACAGGAAGTCCTGAAGGCCGAGGATCAGAATAAAATTCTTACCGCACAGCTCGAGCAGGCCAATACCCGCCTGGCCGATCTGAAAGGCCAGATGGAAGTCACTTCCCAGAAAATCGGCATGACGCAGACCGAACTCGCCGATGCCCGCAGCCGCGCCGAGTCCATTCGCAAGCAGCAGGCCGCCAGTGACGCCAAGCTCTCCCAGCAAATTGAGCAGAGCCAGAAGGCCAGCGAGGAGAAAATTGGCGCAGTCGCCACCGACGTCTCGGGCGCGAAAAAAGATATCGAAGCCAACCGCAGCGACCTGGAAGCCACCAAATCCAAGCTTGAACGGGCCACCGGCGACATGGGCGTCATGAGCGGCCTCATTGCACGCAATCACGACGACCTGGAAGAACTCAGGCGCCGCGGCGACCGCAACTACTACGAATTCACCATTCAGAAATCCAAGACCCCGCAACGCGTCGGTCCCATTCAGATCCGCCTCAACAAGGCCGACCCGAAAAAATCCAAGTACACCATGACCGTCCTCGCCGACGACAAGCAAATCGAGAAGAAGGACAAGACCGCGGGCGAGCCCGTGCAGTTCTACGTCAAGGGCAGTTCCCGGCTCGCGCCGTATGAGGTCGTGGTCTTCGACGTAACCAAGAATCAGATCAATGGCTATCTGGCCACTCCCAAGGAGGGCCCGGCTCCCGCCAGCAGCGCCCCGCCGGCGGCTCCGGCAAAGCAGTAGCGGCTCCGCCGGGATGAGGCATGCTCCGGCGCTTTCTCCGCTTCCCAGGCCCCGCTTCCCGGTCTGAGACCTCAATTCTGGAAACTCAGTCCGGCGCGGGGCTTTCGTCCGTTCGGACACAAAGCTACGATTCTCTTTAGCGCCGTCCGCCCCGGAGGAACCGCCCCAATGCGCCTGCCAACTCGGCTCCGCTCTGTACTTATTCTGGCAACATTTTTCCTGGCCCTGGCCGCCGAGCTCCCGGCCCAGGCGCCCCTCGAGCCCGCGCAACTCCCGGCCGGCACCGTCTTCTACTTCCTCTGGCATGGCACCCCGACCGGTGACGTTCGCAAGACCAACGCGCTCCTGAGCCTTTGGGACGACTCCGATTTCGCGCCCGTCCGCGCCGCCCTGGTCAACATGATGCTCAGCGACGCGAAAAGCAAAAGCGACAAAGCCGGCCCCACCCGCGAAGAGCTCATGGAGTACGCTTCTCTTCTCGATAATCCCTTCACCATCGGCTATCTGCCTTTGCGAGACCTCCCGGCTTCCGCTTCCGCTCCGGCGCCCGCCGCGATGAAGCGCCCCGACCGTAATGGCATGTTTCTGGTCTACGATCGCTCCGGCAAGGAAGAGCTTTTGTCGAAGGCCATACTTCGAGCTCGCGCGGGTGGCACGGAAATTCCCAAACTCACCGAGGTTACTGTTGCGGGCGTGAAAGCGCTCAAGATAGAACGCAAATCCAGCACTACCTATTGGGCGGAAACTGGAAAATATGCCGTCTCCGCCAGCGACCCTCTGGTTTTCGAGGACGTTCTCACCCGGCTGCGCGGAAAAGTCACGGGTCCCACCCTCGCCGCTTCCGAATCCTATCGCGAGGCCAAATCTCTCCTTTCGGGCGGTGTGGTGGAATTCTTCTTGAGCGTCCCGCAGTTGAAAGCGATGACCAGCAACTCGGAGCCGGAATCTCCCCAGGTAAAAGCCTTCTGGAGCACTTTCCGCCTCGATTCCATGCACGTCTTCGCCGGCCATATTTCGCTCGAAGGAGCGCGCACCCGTCTCCAGGGCGGCGTCCTCGGCGATACCGCGGAGGGCTCTCTCTTCGATATCTGGGCAGAAGGACAAAGCCAGCCCGATTCTCTGGCCCTACTCACTCCGGACACCGTCTATTACAACGAATCGCAACTCAGCTTGCTGGGGATCTACAACACCTTGAAGCGCGCCTTCTCGCAGCCCGGGTCGAAAACGGCTCCTCTCGCCCTCACCCTCGAAAGCGCGGCGGAGACCCGCCTGGGAATGCCCTTGCCGGATGCGCTCGCCCTCACCAGCGGCGAATTCGGTTCGCTGCAAACCAGCACTTCCCTGGACCCCAACAAAAAAGTTGTCTTTGCCGGCATTCGCAATAAGCCCGAAGCCCTCAAATTGATGCGCACCATTTTCGGCGACCAGCTCACTTCCGAGCACAACGAGGGCAATATCACGTATATGAAAATCTCCCTAAAAGGCAGCCAGGGCTCCAAGGGCGTCGCTCAGTGGAATTTTTATCATCTGGCCATGACCCCGAATCTCCTCCTCGGTGCCAATCGCAGCGACACCTTGCGAACGACGGTGGTCCAGGCTTCTGCTGGCGCAAATTCACTTCCTCAGACTCTCCAGGCCGCCCGCGGCCAATTTCCCCGTAAGCTCAATGGGTTCTCTTATTTCGACTTGCAGAAACTGGACTGGCCCGCGCTGAAAGACCAGTGGGTGGCGGATGCCGTCAAGACTGCCGCTGAATCGAAAAGCGCCGACGCCGGGCAGAAATCAAGGCAACTCAACGATTGGATCCAGAGCGTGAACCCCGCCGTCTTCCCGCGCCATCTGCATTCCATGACCGGCGCATCCTGGAAAGACGCAACTGGAGTCCATTTTGACGAGTGGCTCGACTGACCGGCGGTGCAGGCCGGCCGTGGCTCGGCGGCTCTTCCTGACTTTAGGCCTTGCCTTCGTCCACTTGGCCACACTCTCATACGCCCAGGAACCCCAGGTCCCCGCGCGCCAGGCCATTCAGGTGACCGTCGACCGCGTCAATGTCGGCGTCGTGGTCACCGATTCCCGCGGAAACTTTGTTGAGGGCCTGAAGCGCGCCGCCTTTCACGTCTTCGACGACGGCGTCGAACAACCGATTACGGATTTTGCGCCCATCGAAGAGCCCGGCCAGGTTCTCTTCCTCGTTGAGGCCGGCCCCGCAGCTTATTTTCAACAGGACGCCAATCTTTACGCAGCAAACGCAATGCTCGAAGGTCTCTCGCCGGGAGACCGCGTCGCCGTCGCTCGCTACACCGACGCGCCTCTCGTCATTCTAAACTTCACCACGGACAAGGACACCGCGCAGGCCGCGCTCGAAAGCATCCGTTTCAATCTAGGTTTTGCCGATTTGAATCTTTCCAGTAGCCTCTACACCGTTCTTGACTGGCTCCAGGCGGTCCCCGGAAAAAAGACCATCGTCCTTATCTCGACCGGCGTGGATACCTCTCCTCCCATGGCCGTTTCCGCCCTTCAAGCCCGCCTTCAGGTCGGCGACGTGCGAGTTCTGTGCGTCTCCACCAGCGGTCCGCTTCGCAACGGGAAGCAGGGCAGCAAAGCGAAAGTTCAGCAGACCCAGGAAGAATTTGCCGCCGCCGACCAACTCCTCCGCCGGATTGCCGATTCCACCGGGGGCCGCGCCTATTTTCCCATGAATGCGAAAGCCCTGAAGCATACCTACGGGGAAATCGCTCAGCTCGTCCGCCACGAATACAGCCTGGCCTTTGCGCCCCCGAAGGCCGATGGCGCCGTGCACCAGATCGATGTGAAAGTGGATTTGGATGACCCGCGCGGAAAATCCGGGGACTCCGCCTACCGCATAGCTCACCGCAATGCTTATCAAGCTCCCAAGAACTAGTTGTCATTTGAACATTCGGGGGGGAGCGTCAGCTCCAACAGTAACAGGCAGAAAAAAACAGGGCTTCAGCCCATGAGGAATGGCCTGCCTTCCCCGGCACTACATATCCTGGGAACACCTCAAGTTGGTGGCACCAAGTGAACGGGCAAAAACGCTGGAAGGCATGTCGCAGTGCAGTGCGAAACCCGATTGACCACTTGCGAGTGGAGCTGCTCATACGGAAGGCCGTCGCCTTTCCCGGCCCGAAGGATCTTAACGCGAGATTATATACTTGACACAAGGCATGGTTTCTGTTAGCCTTTCTTCATGGGCTTTTGGTTCAACGTCTCAACGTGCTTCTTAATTAGCTTGTGGCCCTTGTGCGTGAAGAGGTGCTTCATGGCCTCTTCCGTTGTCATGTCCTTGGGATGCTTCTTCTTTTTCGGCATAGGTGTCCTATGAAAGAGCAAATAAATCTAGTCGAACTGATAAAAGACTTCGCGGATGAGAACAAGTGCCGCGCATACCTAGAACACCTCCGCTGGCCCGATGGCATCCAATGCCTTGAATGTGGCTCCAATAAGGTCTACCGCATTCTCAAGCGCAATCAGTTCGTTTGTGATGATTGCTCTCACCAATTCAGCGTGACAGCGAAAACCATTTTCCATGATACTCATCTTCCGCTCTGGAAATGGTTCCTTGCGACTTACCTGCTTTGCGAGTCGCGCAAGGGAATGTCTGCGAATCAGATGTGCCGTCAGCTTGGCATAAGTTATAAAACGGCATGGTATCTGTGTCATCGGATTCGCGCCGCGATGCTGGAAGTAGCTCCTGAGAAAATGGGCGGCACGGTAGAGATAGACGAAACCTATGTTTCCGGCAAAAAGCGCCGCTGGCGTGCGAAGAATGACCCGCAGGTAGTTATCGGCATTCGCCAAAGGAATGGCGATCTCCGCATGATTCACGCGAAAGACGCGACCTCCGCAACCGTGCGAGAAATTATCAATGCGAACCTCGGGAGCCACGTGGAAGTGATTGTGACTGACGAATCCGCTATTTACCCGTGGGCGCTCGACAAGATGCAAAAAGACCTCCACAAGACCATTAACCACTCGCGCCACTACGCCCACGGCGACATTCACACGAACACCGTGGAATCGGCCTTCTCGCTGCTCAAGCGCGGCATTGTAGGTACGTGGCATAAAGTCTCTGCAAAGCATCTCCCGGCTTATCTTGATGAGATGTGCTTCCGCTTCAATAACCGCAAGAATCCGTTCCTTTTTCGGGATACGATGCTCAAATTAATTGACTCTCCCAATCTCGAATACAAACAACTGACTGTACAAGATGCAGCTTAACGATTCATAAGTAATTCTGGGGGCCCTTCAAAATCCTTTGTTGATTCATGATTTACCGTAATTACGTGCTCGTAATCCTTTCCTGTTATGTCAGAAAAATGAAACGTGTAGATCGTTCCGATTGCAGTAATAGAGGTCCGTACTCCTGGGGGTAGCAAATACAAAACATAGCCATGAACCTCCCCCCCCCATTGCAATCGGATTTGCCGAACCCTTTATAAACAAACTCTCGGCCGAATTTATGCGTATTGAGTGACCATCTGGACCTTTGAAGTCTATTTCAGGAACCTGAGGCACGCGGGCAGAGCCTTTTAGTTCATTCCCATTTGTCATACGTATATCCAAATTCCAGCCACGAATGACACTCTGTGCTCCGCGATTGAATATCGTCATTGGCAATAAAACGAGGGTATATTTCTCCTCAGACTCAGATTTATCATTCTCAACAAAATGAAGGGTGGTTGTCGTAACGAGTAAAGTTCCCGGAACAAGTTCAAATTGGGGTACAGCCAGTTGCTCAAACTCGTGTTGGTATTTCTGTGCACTTTCTCGTTGGTCCTTCCACGCCGAAAAAATTGAGAACAGGAATCCAATCGAGACTATTACGCTGAATACTTTTTTATTCGGCTCCCAATCACGGAAGCGCTTGAATAGCTCCAAGCCAACACCCACAACGCCACCGAATACGTACCCCTCCCAGTGCTCAAACACGGCTACAACCCACTCGAAAAATTCGTGCAAGAATTCCATGTGCATCCTTCCCACTTAACGGGGAGTCTATCACACCGCCTTGCGTGAAGTATACAATCCCGTCTTAACGAACTGTCCTTGCATGCACTTACTAGCGAGCAACTCGCTCCTACTCAAACTCCTTCATCATCTTCGCCATCTGGCCTAGCCGCCGATCCACTCTTCCAAACACCGTATTATCCTCAAAGCTTCCGTCGCCGTTCCGATGGCCCGCGGTAAGTCCGGTCAACAATTCAATTCCCTGCTCGATCCGCGATACCGGCCAAATGTGGAATTTTCCGCCGCTCACCGCGTCCAGCACGTCTTCCCGCAGCATCAGATCTTCCACGTTCGCCGCCGGGATAAGCACACCCTGGCTTCCCGTTAGTCCCAGGATTCGGCAGGTGTCGAAGAAGCCTTCGATCTTTTCATTTACCCCGCCAATCGCCTGAATGTCTCCCTTTTGATTCAGCGACCCAGTCACGGCCACATCCTGGCGCAGTGGCAATTCCGCCAGCGCGGAAAGCAGCGCGTACACTTCGGTCGAGCTCGCACTGTCCCCGTCCACTCCCGAATACGACTGCTCGAAACAAATGCTCGCCGCCAGCGACAGCGGTTTGTCCTTCGCGAAGCAACTCCGCAGGTAGCCGGCGATGATCTGCACACCCTTGTCGTGAAACCTGCCGCTCAGATTCGCCTCCCGCTCAATATTGATTAATCCCGTCTTCCCCAGCGCGGCGCTGGCCGTGATGCGCACCGGCTTGCCGAAGGAATACCCGCCGATTTCCAGCACGCTCAAACCGTTCACTTGTCCCACGCAGCAGCCCGCGACATCCACCAGAAGTGTCTTTTCCTCGATCATTTCGCGGATGCGCGTCTCCACCAGATTGTGGCGTTCCATCTTGGACGCGATCGCCGAGCGCACGTGCGCCGCCCGCACCACGGTCTCTCCCGCCGCCGCCGTTGCGTAGTGTGCCTCTCGCGCCAGGTCGGCGATGTCCACAAACCGCGCCGTCACTTTGTTGCGCCGCCCCGCTCTCCGCACGCCGTACTCCAGGATCGCCGCGAACGCCCCGCGGTCGAACGGGAACAGGCTCTCTTTCTCGCTCAGTCCCCGCAGCCGCCCGGCGTACTCTTCGATCACCCCGTCCGACATGGGCATCTCTTCGTCGAACTCCACGCGCACTTTGAAGATTTTCCGGAAGTCTTCCTCATAGTCGTAGAGCACTTCGTACAAATCGCGGTCCCCAATCAGAATCACTTTGACATTGATCTCCACCGGCTCCGGCTTCAAGGCCGTGGCCGTAAACGGGTAAAACACTTCCAGCGGCTGGATCTCCAGCCGATTGTGGTTCAGCGTCCGCTTCAGCGCCCGCCACACGCCGGTTTCGGAAAGCGCTTCGATCGCGTACATGATCAGGAATCCGCCGTCGGCTCGCAACAACGACCCGCCGCGCAGATCCATGAAATCGCTCGTCCAACCGCCGCGCGCGTCGTACGCCCGCTGGATCGTACCGAACAGGTTCGCGTAACTCGGCGTCGTCTCGAAGATCACCGGCGAAGTATCTTCGCTGCTATGCGCCAGCAGCACGTTCACGCCGTACACCCGGAATGGGTCGCGTTCCGGCGCGCCCGGCGCCTTCGGCTGCACCTCGGGCGTCTCCGCCCCTTGATCCTCTTCCCCTTCGCGTTCCTTGAACGGCCCCAGGTTGTCCAAAATGTGATGCCGCACTTCCTCCAGATATTCCGACATCCCCGTCCCCGGGTATTTCTCCTTCATTTCTTCGATGACTCCATCCACCAGCACCGAAGCGGCTTCCTGTTCCAGGTAGCTCAACTCGCTGGCCAGTTCGCGCGAAAGCGTCAGCGTCTTGCGGTAAACCACCGTAAATTCCTGGCGGAACTGTTCGTATTTCCGCTCGATTTCCTCCGCCACCGTGGCTTCCAGCTTCCCCTCGTGCACCATCTTCGAAATATCCTCGATGGGCACCATCTGCCCCTCGAGCACCGGAAAAATCTCCGGCAAGGCCACCGCGCCCACCTGCATGTGCCCCAGCGCGAATTGGTCCCTCGCGATTCGCCGCGTGAAATCGTCCATCAACTCTTTCTCGCGCACGGAAAAGCGCTCCACGATCCGGCTCTTTTGCCGCTGGAATGGCTCGCCTTCAAACACCTGCGGAATCCGCCGCCGTAGAAAGTCGATCCCCGCCTGCATGTCCTTCTTAAACGGCTCAGCCGATCCGCGTGGCAGCACCAGCAGCCTCGGCCGATCCGGAATTTTAAAATTGTTCACGTAGCAGCGGTCCATCGAGGGCTTTGTCGCCGGATGGAGTTCTCCAATCATCTGCGCGATCGTGCCGCCACGGCTTGTTCCCGCCAGCCCGCATACAAATACGTTGTAGCCGGGAGCCGTAAGCTCCACGCCCATCTTCAGGGCGCGCAGCGCGCGTTCCTGCCCGATGAACCCTTCGCGCTTCTGCGCCTGCGCCGTGGTCTCAAAGGGGATGCGGGACAGTTCGCAGCGCCACCGCAGCTTTTCCAGCCCGAGTTCGTTCAGCTTGCTCATGTTCTTTCCAGTGGATTGGCCGTTCCGGCGCGTACTCTAGCACACCGGTCCGCTCCAGTCGCCGAATTTAGCCCCCGGCGTTTCGTAACAAGTTACGTTTTGGCCTCAATGGGCTCGATTTCGTCCTGATGTTCGGTATAAACGCGAAAAACTCCCAGCGCTGCCGCCACCACCGTGGGCCCGACCACCAACCCCAGCAACCCGAACACTTCCAGACCGCCCAGAATGCTGATAAACAGCAGCAGGTCGTTTAGGCGCGTGCGGTTGCGCAGCAGTAAGGGTCGCACGATGTTGTCCGCCAGCCCGGCAACCCCGCCGCAGATCACCAGGATGACGATGGCCCTGCCCCAACTCCCGTTGAATCCCCACCAGAGCGCCGCCGGCACCCAGATCAGCGCCGAGCCCACCACCGGAATAATCGAGCAGAACCCGATCAACACGCCCATGAAGATCGGCGCGGAAATTCCCGTCACCGCGAACGCCAGCCCTCCCAAAAGGCCCTGAATCGCCGCGATCAGCAGCGCCACAGCCACGCTGGCGAAAATCAGGTCGCGCGACTCGCGGATCATGTCTTCCTGGAGGCTTTTTTCGAACGGCAGCAGGTGCCGGAGGGCACGCAATATTTTCTCCCCGTCACGAAACACAAAGAACAGCGCGAACAGCAGAATGAACAGGTTCACAAAGAAGGCCAGGAGGTTCTTCAGCATTCCCCCCACGCTCCCCGCCATGTAGGACGCGATGCGCTCCGCCGCTTGCTGCAGCGGCCCGATGAAATCGATGTCCCGCATCGACTGCGGCAGATGCTTCCGGATCAACTCGGCGAGCGCCGCGGGCGCGGCGACGCCCCCGGTGCTGATCGTCATGCGGATGCGCGCGGCGGTATCCACCGCTTCCCGCGCCGCGTAGAGCGACACCAGCAACACCGGCACGATTAGAACCAGCGTCACTCCCACCGTCGAAATCGCCGCTGCCTTCGTCACCGACATGCGCTTTCGCAGCCACAAAAAAGCCGGGAAGAAGAAGATCGCCATCACCGCCGACCACGCCAGAGGTATCAAAAACGGCGCTACGATCCGAAATACCAGGTAGCCCAACAGCAGCAGCGCCCCGTAGGAAAGCACCGTGGTCAGTCGGTCACTCATCGAGGTATTGGGGTTGGCTTCGTTCATTCGCGTTATATAATCCTTTGCGGTGCAAGCAGTTTCGGGAGAGTGACCGGTTAATTCCGCGCCGGGTCGCACGCGCCAGGGGAATTTACTTTATCCAATGATGTCTCGCTCGATCCCTTTTAACGCCGCCCAAGTGCGTCTCCTTGCTGTACTTGCTTTGATCAATTTTGTCAACTTCGCGGATCGCCAGGTCCTGAACCCGCTTCTCCCGCTGCTGCGCCAGCACTTTTCCGTTTCCGATTCCCAACTCGGTTCGCTGCAAACTGTTCTTCTCGTCGTCCTGGCCGCGGCCAGCGTCCCCTGCGGGTATCTCGCGGACCGCGTCAGCCAACACACCATCATCGCCACCGGCGTCCTCTTCTGGAGCGTCGCCGCCATGGGCAGCGGTCTCGCTCCCACCTTTGCCGTCCTCTTTGTGTGCCGCGGCTTCGTTGGTGTCGGGGAGGCGGCCTACGCACCTGCCGCGCAGGCCATGATCTCGGACTCTTTCCCCGTCGAACATCGCGCGCTCACCCAGGCCATCTTTGCCTCCGGCATGCTGCTCGGCGGGGCGGGCGGCCTCGCCCTCGGCGGCATCATGGGCGAGCGCCACGGCTGGCAGCACGCATTCCTCATCGTCGGCGCGCTCGGCCTCCTCCCCGGCCTCTCGGCCTTCAAGTTGAAGGAGCCGCCCAAGCGCCCGCGCTCGGAGCTAGTTTCCCCGTTGAAGCTCCTCGCCGTTCCTGCCTTTGTCGCCATGATGGTCGCGGGCATTTGCATCACGTTTTCCACCGTCTCGTTCGTTACCTGGGGCATTGACTACGCCACCAGCTACAAAAACTTCAGCCTTAAGGAAGCCGCGCTTTCCCTCTCCGTAATCGCGCTGCTTTCATTGCTTCTCGGCGCCCTTTCCGGCGGCTTTTTCGCGGACATCCTGCAGAAGAAGTACGCGTACGGACGCATCCTCATCATCGCCGGGGCATTCCTGCTCGCCGCGCCGTTTCTGCTGCTGGCGATTCAATCCGACGAAAAATGGGTTGTCCTCGCGGGCTTCTTTGTCGCGAGTTTCTTCATGTCGTGGTATCACGGGCCCACCACTGCCGTTCTGCATGACCTGACACCGCAGCGGGCCCACGCCACGGCTATCGGCCTCTATATGTTCGTCACCCAACTGCTTGGCGCGCTGGGTCCGCAGCTCATCGGCAAAATATCGGACGCATCCGATCTACAGGTGGGATTGCAGGCGGCCACTGCGGTAATGGTTTTCGGGGCGCTGCTGATGCTCGTGGCGATTTATTTTGTGCGGCGCGATGGACTGCACCATCCTCGCCTGGCCGCTTTTCGTGCGGAAGACGAAGCGCTCAAACTCTCCCACCCGGTTTAGCTTTCAGGAAGATGCGCCGGCGATTGGGAGCCGAGGGTCTGCGTTTCTTACTTGATTCCGATGGCCGCGATCAGCCGGAGCACTTCGTCGTGCGGCACGTCGTAGAGCGGCCGCTCGTCCTCTTCTTCCAGCCGCTCGCGCAAAAACTCCGCGGCGATGAAGCTCCCTTCGCGGTCTGTCAGGTCGCGCCCGGTTTTGTCGCGGAATGCCACAAAGGCCGAGTGCGCCAGTCCGACGATGCGGCCCACGCCGTCCACCTCGAACTTCGCGTCAATCGTGTCGCTATGCCGCGTGGCGATCGCGTTCCAGATGTGCGAGAAGCTGCAGGCATACACGTGGCCGGTGAGCTTCGAGGTAACTTCAAAGGCGCCGATGAACTGGTTCATCGCGCCGCTGTTGGCTAGCACTGGCAGGGATGGCACTGGATTCCTCGTTTTCCTCGGGCGTTCCTTGCCCGTAAACTCCCGCAAATTTCAGACACTCAGTGTCCAATTCCCGCGCCGGTGTGTCAATCCCGCGCGGTTATTACCGCGCGGCCATCGCCGGCGTTTCCGCCTTGCTGTAGACACCAACCGCCGCGCCGACGCCCGCGCCCAGTGACATGCGGTGCCCGTGATCGCCCAGCGCTTTTTCCATCGCCGCCAGCAGTTGCAGCACAAACGGCTTCTGGCTGCAGTAGCCCATCAATCCCAGCCGCCAGATTTGTCCCTTCAGCGCTCCGATGCCGCCCGCAATCTCGATGTTGAACTCCTCCAGCAACTGGCCGCGGAGCTTTGCGTCGTCCACGCCCGCCGGAATCTTCACCGCGGTCACCGTCACCAGCCGGTCCTTGGGATCCTCCACCAGCAGCTTCAATCCCATCGCCTCGACGCCGGCGATCAGCGCCTGCTGGTTCAGCTTGTGTTTCGCCCAGCGCGCTTCCAGTCCTTCTTCCAACACGATGCGCATCGCTTCGCGCAGCGCGTAAATCAGCGAAATCGGTGGCGTGTGGTGATACAGCCGGTCCTTGCCCCAATAATTCATCGCGGTCGTCAAATCGAAGTACCAGCTTTGCACCTTCGACCTGCGGTTGCGAAATACTTCTTCCGCCCGCGGGCTTACCGTAATGGGAGACATTCCCGGCGGCGCGCTGATGGCCTTCTGCGAGCCGCTGAAGCAAATATCCACCCGCTGCCGGTCCACGTGCAGCGGTTCGGCCGCCAACGAAGCCACTGCGTCCACCACCAGCAGCGCCCCGCACTCGTCCGCCACCTGGCGGAGCGGGTCAATCTGCGTGACCACGCCGGAGGATGTCTCCCCCTGCGCGAACCCAATCATCTTGATCTTCCGGCCCCTCGCCACCTTCCGGACTTCTTCCGCATCCACCGGCTTGCCGTAGGGCGCCTTCACCACGTGCAGCGTCGCGGGCGTATGCTGCGCGATCACGTGCATGCGCTCCGAAAACAATCCGTTCACGCAGCAGATCGCCTCGTCCCCTTCTTCCAGCGAATTCTGCACCGCGGCCTCGATGCCTCCGGAGCCCGACGCCGACAGCGGAAACGTCACCCGATTTTCCGTCTGGAAAATCCGCCGCATCAGCATCTGCGTCTCTTCCATGCACTCGCGGAACCAGGGATCGAGGTGCCCCACGATGGGGCTTGCCAGCGCGCGATACACGCGCGGATCGATCGAGCACGGGCCCGGCGTCATCAGCAGCCGTGCAGGCGGATTCATTTCACCCATTGGATTGGTCATGGCGTAACCTCTTCACGGAATCGCCTGGGATTGCCAGGGCACTGCGGGAGTACCAGTGTCCCGCAGGGAAGAGTAGAGGCGCAACCGTCAATTTGGCTTCTCCACGGGGAAGGTCGTGGCCCGTGCTCCGTGGCCCGAGGAGTTGAGCTGTCCTCCTTCGCCGATGAGGTGGTGGCGAGTGCGGCGATGATTGTGTCCACGGGGAACACCCCCCCGTTTTGCGTAAGTGTTGGAATGATTGGGGTTACGAGTGAGTCGCCTGTGAGGGCAATAATATACTTGACTCAGTAACCGTTTCTCGCATACATTGGTCATTGGAGAACAGCATGAGCGCCAAACCAAGGACCCTCCAGCAAGCTATCGTTTACTTCTCTGACCCCGACAACTGCCTCAAGTTCATGGTGTCGCGGCGCTGGCCTAATGGCGTTACCTGCCCCACTTGTGGCCGTACTGACGTGCGCTTTATCTCCACTCGCAGAATGTGGGAATGCAAAGAGAAACATGCCAAGAAACAATTCAGCGTGAAGATTGGAACTATCTTTGAGGATTCCGCTTTGCCTCTCGACAAGTGGCTTATTGCGATCTGGATGGTTGCGAACTGCAAGAACGGCGTCAGTTCCTATGAAGTGGCTCGCGCACTTGGCATCACCCAGAAGTCCGCATGGTTCATGCTTCACCGCATCCGGCCGGCAATGCAGAGCAATCACAGTTCTAAATTGGGGGGGCGGCTCCGAAGTCGAAGCAGATGAGACTTTCAACGGCGGCGCTGCTCGCTTCATGCACGCTGACAAGCGCAAGCGCCGCATTACCGAGACTGGCACCAAAGACAAAACCGCTGTGATGGGCATTCTCGAACGTGGTGGCGAAGTTCGCGCCAGCCTCGTTCCCACTCGCCGCAAGCATGTCATTCAGGCCGAGATTCGCCGCCATGTGAAAGCTGGCGGCGCGATCTACACTGACGCGCTTCTTTCCTATCAAGGCTTGAAGCATCAGGATTTCCAGCATCAGGTAATCGACCACGCGGAACGCTACGTTGATGGGCAAGTTCACACCAACGGACTCGAAAACTTCTGGAGCCTGCTCAAGCGCCGACTCAAGGGCACATATATCGGTGTTGAACCGTTCCACTCGTTCCGCTATTTGGATGAGCAAGTGTTTCGCTATAACTTCCGCGAACTGGCTCACGGTGGACTTCGTTTCGAGCACGTTGCCTCTCACGTAATCGGAAAGCGCCTCACCTATGCCGAAGTAACTGGCAAGGTGGGTACGACGGATCGCTTGCCCAACTAGACTGCCCCGCGGAAAATGGAAACGCTAAATAGGAGAATCCAATGAACGAAAAAGAGCATCGCCTCATGATGATGATGTTTGCCATGCATCTCGGAATGATGGGAGAGCTCATCAACGTTCTCCGCGAGAATAAAGTCTTAAAGGATGGCGATCTCTCCCAGATTTGGAATGTCGCTTTACAGAATGCTGGAAAACGGGAGATTTTCTCCGCAATTTCGGGTATGTATAAAGAAGCAGCCGCGACATGCGGCGTAGACATTGGTTCACAACCTTAAGAGGAGTATCCTCAATCCATTTTTCCCTTGATTGCATCTGTTTTTTCCTTTTTTCGCTGAGTCTTTTCTTTTTTCTCTGCGTCTAGCTTAGCTTTGATCTCCGCGTGTGGCATTTTGAGTATTTCAGTGGCCACATGGTCAAATTTCTGAAACTCATTGTTCCTACTCCGGATAAAAGAAATCAGGTTGCTCATGTTGTGTTTAAAATCCTGTTGCCCTAGCCATTGCAAATAATCTGATTCATTAAATCCAACCCGCTTTTCCAGTTCCGGCAGGTCATTTTTCAAGCCTTCGAACCATTCTTTACCATAGGCGATGGCTTCGAAACGATTCGTTGCTTTCAACAAATCCCACGATTTTCTTTCTCTCCTGATTGGGCCAACCGTATGGTCTAAAGCCTTCCATGCCTCAAAAGCCAAGAGGTCGGCCGCCTGAAGGCGCGCAGATTCACGCCAAGGAGCAAAAGATATTTTTGGATGCATGAGCCTGCAAAACCTATCATCGTTTTCTCTCAGCCAAGCGTACAAACTTGCGGCATGGTATTCGTTTTCCGGCCCGATGTCGTAAGTCACCTCGCAAACTTCATTAATATTTTCAGCTACGTTAACAAGATGTTCAAGGCAATGGAGAAATGCTTTGTAATAGGCAATCGGCGGAGCGTTTGGGAAAACTTCTTTTTCAGCGGTTAGATCGATAGCGATTCCAAGTCCACCAACCCTACTGGCAGCTAGAATCCCTGTTAAATCTCGGTAGGTAGCCTTGTTCTCTTCGTGCGGGATATTTTTGTAGTCTCCCTTGTCGCTTTCACAGTCTGTAGCGTGAAAAGGAATTCCATTGCATCGGATAGTCCACTCATCTTCCAATTGCTGCCACCACTCCTCATATCCAGCAATTATAGAGACCGCGACCACGCGCTTTTTCCTTTCGTCCGAGCCGTCATCACCATAGGCATAAATCACAAGACGAACACCTCCCTTGGGGTCATTTTATAGCCCCCAAGGGCAATATGCTTACCTCAAACCACTGAGTCAAGTATATTATTGCCCCGTAAGTGTTGGAATGATTAGACTTAACGGAATTCGCGGAGAAATCTGGGCGGGGCGCAAGGTAGAAACCCTTGGCTCCACTCGGCGCAAGCGAGAGAACTCCCCGCCCAACATGGGTTATTTTCCTAGAAGATATCCAGAATATTAACAGTCTTCTATAGTACTGGGACGATTTTTCGGTTAATGAGTACCTCCGGTAACCAAGATTCGAAAGTTCAAGGGTTCAAGGGTCAGAAGTTTAGAAGAAAGAGCGGCCCACCGTTTCCAAACCGAAGGCCACCCGAGAGGTTTCGAACGGATGCGCTACACGCCCGCGCCGCGCGCCCTCGCGTCTAGAGGCGGCCGGGAGTTCCGCCCCATTCGCACGGATCGACATCGGCTATCGATTGCGAGAAGGACCAATGGTGCCCGGCGAAGTCTTCCGCATTGTATTGCCGCTCGCCGTATGGGTAATCCGCCGGCTCGCGAAGTATACGCACTCCGTTCCGGCGAGCCTGCTCATAGTGAGCGTTGACGTCTTCGACGCGAACCATGACCCCCACTTTTGTGGAGACCTCGCGATCCATTTCAATCAGGATCACGGCGCCATCCCCCACGTTCAGTTGAGCTCGATGATCGCCCATACGGATGCGCAGGGTGAACCCGAATGCCTCGCATAGGCGGCGGATGGCTTCCCCAATGTCCGGATACGCGAGTTCCGGGAGCACCGTGCTCCGGGGCATCGAGCGATTCGATAGCATGCCGCCCATGCTACGCCGGATGCATCCACGCCGGCAACTCACGCTCCACCTCGACTGATTGGATGAGGTGTCAAATCCCGAAATATTCAAACCAGAAGGGGGAAGGTTCGAAGAAAAGAGCGGCCCACGGGAGAGGTTCTCGCCAAGCTGTGCCACCCGCCGCCTCTCATATATGTAATGACTACTAGGCCTAAACCTCGTGCCTCGGATAAAATCTCGGATCGCACGTCTACGCAAGGAGGCAGTCATCCATTTTCCTAGTAACGGCGATACCCCCCAGTCCATCGCCGAACCCAATACGATTCTCCGCGGATTAGTGGGCTCCAGCGTTCACGGCCTGGTCCTTGCAGGCACGGACGATCGAGACGAAATGGGAGTGTGCGCCGAACCGCGCCGCTATGTCCTTGGCTTCGGAAGGTTCGAGCAATGGGTCTACCGCTCGGCCGCCGAGCGCGAAGGACATGCAGGCGCTCGTTCCCGGGCGGGCGACCTCGATCTGACGATCTACAGTCTGCGCAAATGGACGCGGCTCGCGCTCCAAGGCAATCCGACCGTGCTGCTGCTCTTCTATCTCCCGGAAGACGCTTTGGTAATTCGGACCAGCACGGGGGAACAACTCCAGAAGCTCGCACCCGCGTTTGCCTCACGCCGCGCTGGCAGGCGTTTTCTCGGCTACCTCGAAGCGCAGCGGCAGCGCCTTGTGGGCGAGCGTGGCCAACGAAACGTAAACCGCCATGAACTGGTCGAGCAGTTTGGCTACGACACAAAATACGCCATGCATATGTTGCGACTCGGGCACCAAGGAGTGGAGTACATGGAATCGGGGCGTCTGACGCTCCCCATGCGCGAGCCGATCCGCAGTCGCCTCATGGCGGTTCGCAAGGGGCAAAGCAGCCTGCCGCAAGTGCTCGCCGAATGCACGGAACTCGAACTGCGCCTCAGCGCACTCCTGGAATCTTCCTCGCTTCCGCCAGAACCGGATGAAAAATCTGTCGAAGAATTTGTGATGAATACTTACGAGGCCGCCTGGGCTTCCCAACGGGAACAGTAAGAGTGCGCGGTCAAGAGAAGCGCAGCGAAATAAGCGATCAGGCGGCCGCGGCGTCGAGGGCCTGGCCTTCGGCGAGGATGCGCTCGGGGACGCGGCGGAGTTCGCGGACGATGCGGAACCACGACAGCACTTTCAGCGCGTAATAGGTCAGGTCAATCTCCCACCAGTAAAAGCCCTGGCGCGCCGAGGCCATGAAGTAGTGGTGATTGTTGTGCCAGCCTTCGCCGAGCGTCACCAGCGCCAGCAGCCAGTTGTTCTTGCTGGTGTCCGTGGTGGGGAAGCGGCGCTTCCCAAAAATGTGCGAAAGCGAATTGATGGTGAACGTACCGTGCCACAAGAACACCGTGCTCAGGAAGAAGCCCCAAAACAGCAGCCCCCATCCGCCAATCAGCCACAAGGAGACGCCCAGGACGGCGGGCGGCAGCAGATAATATTTGTTGAGCCAGCGCAGCTCGGGAAATTTCGCGAAGTCGCCGATGTAGTCGAATCGTGTCTCGTTGTACTGGTCCGAGAGGATCCAGCCGATGTGCGACCACCAGAACCCGAAGAGCGTCGGCGAGTGCAGGTCCTCTTCCTGATCCGAATGCCGGTGATGGTGCCGGTGATGCGCCGCCCACCACAGCACACCTTTCTGCGACGAGGACATGGCCATCCACGCAATCACGAACTGGAACCAGCGGCTGGTCTTGAACGAGCGGTGCGAAAAATACCGGTGATACCCCGCCGTGACAAAAAACATGCGCACTTCATACAGCGCGAACGCGGCAATCAGATAGGACCATTTGAATGGCAGGAGAATTATCCCCAGCGCGGCCACATGAATCAGCGCGAACGGAATCAAGGAAATCAGGTGAATCCGCGCGCCATTAGGCAGGGGGATGGAAAGGGGTCTTGCAATCGAGGCCATTCAGCTCTTCTCCGGCGCGGTTTCCCGCGTTTTGATGGTGGTGCGCGCAAGAGCCGAGCGAACTCAGCGCCAAACACGACAATTTCAGTGTACGGGTCGTCCGAAGGAACGGTCAAGGCCAGTAAAAGTACAGGTGTGAACATTTTGTGACGGCGCGTCACATTATTTTCGTTCGACGGAACAACCCAATCCAGCGCGAGTCTTCCTGAGGGCCCCGCAGTTTGCAGCCCGAAGGATCGCAACGTCATGTCCTTCTCGAGCCGCCATCCGTCTCTGCGAAATAGGAACATCCTCTCGGGTTGTGCTATCGTGCAAAGGCAATTCCTCGTGAAGGAGCGCGCAACCGCATGGCCGAACGTCCCGTACTGGTTGGCTTGATCCCGCAAGCCGTGGTTCTCGATCCCGGAGATCAGGTGAGCTGGATTTCGGACGCGGGCAATCTGCGCGTGGAATTCGACTCCAACCGCTGCCCTTTCACGTCGAACGTCTTCCAGGCGCCCGCGGGCATGCGACTCCTCAGCGGTCCCGTCATTGGCGGCACGAAATCCGGCAGCTTCAAATATCGGCTGTGGCTGAACGATCAGATGGTCGGCCGCGGCGAAGTCATCGTCCGCGCATAGAAAGCTGTGTTGAGGCCGGGTTTAGCCGGCCCAGCCTAGATTCGCCTTCAATCCGAATTCCGCTAACTCGACTGCCCCGCCGCCAGTCCCTTCAGCATGGCCTGCAACGACCCTGCTTCCGGCAGCGTGCCATTCGGGGAAAGCTTGTCCACCAGGTGCGGAAGCAGGCTGCTCATCATTCCGGACAGTTGATCCGGATTGAATCCCGCCTTCTGCGCTGCCTCCTGCAAAGCCCCGCTGTGCAGCACGTTTTGCAACTGCTCGGCCGAGATCGGCAGGTTCTGCCCGGTGCTGACCCAGGAACTGAAAATCGCGCCGAGCCCACCTTGTTGAAACATTTTTTGCAGCCCTGCGATGCCACCCACCTGCGGGCTGTTCACATAATTAATGATCGCGGAAAGCCCCGAGGTTCCCTGCGCCTGCTGTGCGCCGCCGCTGCCCATCATTGAAAGCACTTCGTCGAATAGTCCCATATCGTTCTCCTTGCAAAACAGTCTGAAACAGGGAGCGCCAGGGCGGCTCGCCGCACCCTTCCTGCGAATCTCCGCGACAAAAACGGTTCGCGCCTACTTCTGCTTGGCGATGATCATGTCCTTGATTTTGTCGTAGGTTGCCTGCGGAATAATCTTCTTCCGCACCAGGTCGGTTTTCTTCGCATATGGCCGGCCGTCAATAATCTTCTGCGCGTACTTATCGCCGATTCCCGGCAGCGCGTCGAGTTGGGCCTTGGTCGCGCTGTTGATGTCGAGCAGACTGGTCGCGGCGGCCTGGCCCGTGGACGTCGTTGCCTTCCGCGGCGGCGCCGGATGCGAAACTGCGATTCCCACGCCCAGCATCAGCACCAACGCCAGCATCACAATTCGACTCAGATTCTTCTTCATCATGTTCTCCTTTTGCATTCGAGCCCATTCGGCCCGGAAGTCCCTAATTTTTCTGCGAAGCGCGATACCCCGCCTTGATGGCGTCCGCTTCGCTCATGTATTTGCCGTGCTTGGTGTTCCCGTAATACCGGCTTCCGGGCTTGTGATAGACACCCGAGTCCGTATTTACCCACACCATGCCGTTGCTGTTTGCCGGCGGCGATTGCTGTGCTGTTTGCGTGCTCGCTGGCTTCGACGCCGCAGGAGAAGGGGTCGACGCGGGAGGCGGAGTCGCGGGAGTCGTCCTTGCAGCGGGTGCCGGAGCCGATGCGGGTGCAGCGTTGGTGGCAGGGGCCGGAGAAGGTGCCGCCGGGGCACTGGAATTCGCAGCGGGAGCAGCGGTTTCCGTAGTGCTGGCTTTCTTCGATTTCGACGATTTCTTCGAGCTTGCCGCGCTGCTCGCGGTGCTCTCACTGGCTGCGGGAGCCGCTGCCGCCGTGTCGGCGCTTTCCGTCTTCTTGCTCTTCTTGGATTTCGACTTGCTCGGTGCGGTAGCATCGGCGGCCGCTGCATTGCCGGAATCCTCCGCCGCCGTCGATTTCTTCGATTTGGACTTGCTCTTCGAGGTAGTCTCGCTGGACGCCGTACTGGAAGCGTCCGCCGAGTCGGCACTCTTCTTCGATTTCGACTTGGAGGTCTTCTTGCTTGCAGAGGTGTCCGCGCTCGCTTCATCCGCCGACGCCGGCTTCTTGGACTTCGTGGATTTCTTCGCGGTTGAAGTGTCCGCCGTGGTATCGGCGCTCTCCGTCTTCTTACTCTTGGTCTTCGAGGATTTCTTGGTGGTGGACGCATCCGTCGCCGAAGCGTCGTCCTTGCTCGTGCTCTTTTTCTTCTTCTTCGATTTCGTCGCGCTCGAATCGCTCTGGTCGCTGGACTGGCTGGATTGCGCCGCGGCCTTCCGGGCGGTGGCATTCCCCGCCACCAGCAAGAGCGCACCCAGCAGTGCCAGATACAAGGTCCTGCGTGTCCGATTCATGGAGGAGAATTCCTTTCAACCGCTGCGGTTGCTTTCCTCCGATTGGCGTGCTTGGCGCACGCGATGGGCGGGTAACGGAGGGCTACTCAACACCGTTCGGCGGCTCTTCCTTCGAGGAATTGCACGGCATCATGTGCGAGAAAATTCGCGAAGTCAAGCGCGGATTGCCGGCGCTTCAATCGCGTCCTCCAGCGGGATTTTTGCCGTCCTAGCGCACCACCCGCAGCAGTAACCCGCTGGATTTCATGATCTTGATGTCGCCCTCGTTCTTCGTCAGCGTGATCTCTCCCAGCGGCTCCTTGTTCCCCGCGTGCTCGATCCGCATTCCGTTCAGATCATAAAGTCCGCAAGCATCGGCCGAAAACACCCACAGCGCCTGGGGGAGTTCGGTTGTGTCCGGCCACCCGGCGCACGGCGACCCCGGCGAATCCTCCGGCCGCGCCAGCACGCCGCCGTTGGTCGTCGCCTTTCCGATCTTCCGCCGGTGACGATTGTTCACTTTCCCGCCGTCTCCGTACCGCACATCGCCGCCAATCTGCAACGTGGTTTCCCAGTTGCTCGGCGAGCCATCCGGCGAACCCTTGTAGGGGATACCCGCCGACCGCACGTCCACATACGGCGCCATCGCGCGGAGGGCCACGACGATGGGGAACGTCACAGCTTCCTTGCGCGGCTCCAGCGAAGTGAACCGGAAGGTCACGCTCGCTGTTCCCTTCTCCGCCGCAACGGTCTCCACGATCTCACCCTTTAGCCTCGATCCCGCGGAAATCTTGAGTACTCCGGCCAACGGCAAATCCTGCATCAGCCGCCCTTCGATCGCTTCCCCCTTCGCCGGGTCCTTCGAGGAGAGATCGTGCTCAAGGCTCACGGGCAAAAGCGTTCCCACTGGCAGCTTGTAGCCCTCGCCGATCGCGGCGGGGGTGCTTTTCCCCCAGCCGGGTAGCAAGTAGAGCGCCGCGCCGAGAATCGCCAGCAACGGCACACCGAATCGCCACACAGCGAGAGATCGCATACCGCAATTCATGAGGTCAATTCCTCCAGGTAAAGTCGTCAGTTCAAGACCTTGCACCAGGTCCGGTCGCAAGAGTGTCTCTTTTCTGGATGGAACAGGCAAGGACGGAGATTCGTTGCCCGAAGAACGGACACGTACCTCTAAGAGGAATAAGTGAAGGAAGGTACTTTACCGATTGAAGTTACGATCGAGCGTGGTGGCGGGCGCTCAATCGCCGGCCAGCTGCATTCGCCCGGACTCCACCGACTCCGCCAGGCCGCGCCGCATAAAGCCCAGCACCGAAGCGGGGGCGTCGCGCTCCGGCTCCAGCGAAAGCGTGGCCGCCTTGCGCGGGAACTCTTCCCGGCGATCCAGGTGCAATCCAGCCTCTTTCAGGAACTCGGCGGAAAATCCAATATCTTCGGCGCGATCCACGCCCCAGAACCACAGCTTTTCTTCATTCTTTTGCAGGAACCGCAGCGCTTCTTCCAGCTTCTTCATGGCCCGGTCGAATGACGACGCCAGGAAAAACACCCCGAGACTCCATGCGTGGCGCGGATATTGGACCCGCATGCGCACACAATATTTGCCGTTCTGGTTGCGTTCAATACTGCACCGATAGTCATTCCGACCAGCCGAAGCACGACCTGCCATGGGATTCACCGTTCTCGATGGGATGTCTTGGTTCAAGGGATTGCCCGAATTGCGGAAACGTCTCGAAGAGCCTTGGAAACCCCTGCTCGCCCCCGTTTTCCGGACATGAATAGGCTACCGGGCGGAGAAGCGCGGGGCAAGGGGGTGTGCTGTTAAAATTTAAGTCGTTTATTTACTATGAATTAGATGGGAGTCGGGTCTTCCCGAGATCGCCGAACCCAGTCATCTTATCCGGATAAATCTTCAGCGTGCCTTCTTGCTTCAGGCGCTCTTCCAGCGCTGCACGGAACGCTTGAAACGCCAGATCGCGCTTCTGCTTCAGCAAACTATCCATAATCTCTGAGCGCTGCTTCTCAAAATCCGCCGGATTGGCGACTTCGCGCTGCACCACCTGGTAAACCGCGCGGTTCGCGCCCAAGTCCAGCACGGGTCCGACCTCCCCAACCTTAAGGGCGAACGCCGGAGCGAGCTGCTTCCCACTGCCCAGGTCTGTCACCGAGCCACTTTGCGCGAAAAGATCGCTGGCCTTGGGATCCAGCCCCAGCGCCTTCGCCGCTGCATCGAACTTTTCGCCGCCCTTGACCCGCTTTTCCAGTTCATCCGCCTTCTGCTGGGTCAGGACCTCCGCGCGCTGTTGCTTCAGGTCGCTGATCACGTTGTCTCGGACCTCGTCCAGTGTGCCCTGATGCGCCGGCAACGACTGCTTCAGGGTCAGCACCACAAAGCCGCGGTCGGTCCGCAGGGGCAGGCTCAGTTCGCCCTGCCGCAAATGGAAGATCGCGTCTTTCACTTCCGGGCTGTTTCCCAACTCCAGAACCGGCTCGCCCGGACCCACAGGGTGGGTATCCGCCACGGTCAGGTGAAACTGCTGCGCCAATTGGTCCAGCGTCAGCTTGTTCGACTGCCGAATCTCCTCGGACATCTTGTCCGCAGTGTTCGCGGCTTCCTGATCCACCTTGTTCAACAGATAGGTCGGCCGCAACTGGTCCTTCACCTCGTCGAACGACTTGGTATGCGCTGTCTCTTTGTCCAGGACCTTGATGATGTGGAAGCCATACTGCGTCTTGATCAGCCCAGAAATCTGATCCTTATTCAGGCTGAATGCTGCCTTCTCGAACTCCGGCACCGTTTGCCCCTGCACAATCCAGCCCAGGTCGCCGCCCTTGGCCTTCGAGCCCGGGTCCTCCGAATACTTCTTGGCCAGATCCTGGAAGTTCGCGCCGGGTTTATCCGCCTGTTTCAGAACGTCCTCGGCCTTCTTCTTGATTTCCGCGACTTCCGCGTCCGTCTTCCCCACGGTCATGAACAGAATGTGCTCCACGTGGACGCGATTGGGCACCTGGTATTGCTGGAGGTTTTGCTGGTAGAGCGCCTTCAACTCGTCGTCGGTTACCGGCGTTTCCTGCCGCAACTTCGCCAGGTCCAGCAGCGCATAGCGCACCACGCGCTTCTCCGGAATCTGGTACTTCGACTTGTTCTGGTCGTAATACGACTTGATCTCCGCGTCGGTCGGCGTGATCTTGGCCAGCAGATCGTCCGGCTTGATCAGCACATAGTTGAGCTTCACTTTGTCGTTCTGGTATTTGAACTGGTCCTGCACTTCCTGGGGGCTCACGCTGACGCCGTCGGTAATCAACTTGCGGAACTTCTCCTCCAGCAGGCCCTGGCGCACCAGGTCCTCGAACACCGGCACGGTCAACTGGAACCGGGTCTGCACCTGCCGGGTGTATTCGTCCATGCCGACAAACGTGTCGCCGTTGAACGCCGTCGGCAGATACTGCCGAATGCGGTCGGCGCGCTCCTGATCGCTGACGCCGATGCCCATGCGCTTGGCTTCGTACTCGATCTCGCGCTGGAAGACCAGTTGATTGAGGATGTTATTGGCGTACAGGCTTTCCAGCATTGCGGGAATCTGCGTGCGGCGGCGGATTTCGTCCATCTGCTGCCGGACTTCGCCCATCGTGACCGTCTGGTTGCCCACTTTGGCGAGCACGTCGGTGGCGCTCTCGGCCGTGTTCGGTCCCTGCGGCACAAGATACAGCAGCATGCTGGCTGCGAGAATTCCGATCACGACGAACAGGATGATGCGCATCCCCGTCTTCTGATTTTCAAATACACCGGCCATTCCAGATTTCTCCTGATTGCCTGAACAAACTTCACATTATAGAGGATTGCGGGCGAAACCCCCAAATGAAGTTCGTCCTGCCCGATTGCCCGGAGTCTGCGCCTGAGATACACTCCCCACGCGATGACGGATACTACCCAGCTGATTGGCCGCACTATCTCCCATTACAACGTTCTCGAAAAACTTGGCGGCGGAGGCATGGGCGTCGTCTACAAGGCCAAGGATGCGCGCCTCGGCCGCAACGTGGCCCTGAAGTTTCTCCCCGACGATATTTCGCACGACCCCCAGGCCATCGAGCGCTTTCGCCGCGAGGCGCGCGCCGCTTCGTCGCTCAACCATCCGAATATCTGCACCATCTACGACACCGGCGAATACGAGGGCCGTCCATTCATCGCCATGGAACTCCTCGAAGGGCAAACGCTCAAGCACCGCATTGCGGCCAAGCCCATGGGCATTTCCGAAATTCTGGACGTAAGTATCCAGATCGCCGACGGCCTCGAAGTGGCTCACGCGAAGGGTATCGTTCATCGCGACATCAAGCCGGCCAACATCTTTATGGTTGAAAAGGGGCCAGCCAAGATTCTCGATTTCGGCCTCGCCAAGCTTGCCGGGCAGCGCCAGCAGATTGCCGAATCCGCCAGCCAGGCTTCGCTGCAGACTCGGACGCACTTTCTGGATGAAGGGAGTCTCCTCACCAGCCCAGGAAGTTCCGTCGGCACGGTCGCCTACATGTCGCCGGAGCAGGCGCGTGGACAGGAACTCGATGCGCGCTCCGATCTCTTCTCGCTCGGCGTCGTTCTCTATGAAATGGCCACGGGAACGGTTCCCTTCTCCGGTTCAACCGTCGCGCTCATCTTCGACGGCATCCTCCACACGGATGCCGCGCCGGCCACCAAGCTCAATTCGCGCCTGCCCTTCGCCATCGAAAATATCTTCTGTAAGGCTCTCGAGAAGGACGCCGAGCTCCGCTACCAGACCGCCGCCGAATTCCGCGCCGACCTGAAACGCTTGCGCCGCGACATCGACTCCAGCCGCCGCCCGGCCGCGGCCGCAAAGTCCGAAAGCGCTTCCATCTCCGCCGCTCCCGCCGCGCCCGCTAAGAAATCCGTCGCCGTGCTCTACTTCGAAAATCAGGGCGGCGGCAAGGAAGACGAATACTTCCGCGACGGCATGACCGAAGACATCATCACCGAACTCTCGAAAATCGCCCAGCTGCAGATTTTTCCGCGCTCTGAAATGCTCGCTTTCCGCGACAAGCAAACCGCCGCCCCGCAGGTCGGCCAGCAACTTGGCGCCACCTTCGTCCTCGAAGGCACCATCCGCCGCTCCGGCAATCGCCTGCGCATCACCGCGCAACTCGTCGAAAGCTCCACGCGGCATTCCGTCTGGGCCGAGCGTTACGACCGCCAGCTCGAGGACGTCTTCGCCATCCAGGACGAAATCGCGCGCAGCATCGCCCAGGCCCTGCGCATCACCCTGACGCCGCAGGAAGAAAAGATTATCGGCCAGAAACCCACGGAAAACACGCAGGCCTACGACTTCTATCTCCGCGGCCGTAGCTACACCCGCCGCGAAAACATGGATTACGCCCTGCAGATGTTCGATCAGGCCATCCATCTGGACGCGAATTTTGCCCTGGCCTATGCCGGCATCGCCCATCTCTGTGGCCTGATTTTCGAAGTACGCGAGCAGAATCCCGCCTGGATCGAACGGGGACTTGCTGCTTGCGACCGGGCCATGGCCCTGGCGCCCGATTTGCCGGAGGTGATGGTGGCGCGCTCCCGGCTTTTCTACGCACAAAAAAAATATGACGAATCCGCCTTGATGGCCCAGCGTGCCATTGAACGCAAGCGAGATTGCGATGGCTCCTGGAATATTCTCGGCCGCGCCCTGCTATCCACCGGCAGGTACGCGGAGGGCGCGAAGCTTGTGGATGCCGCGATCGAAGCCAACGGCGACGACTACAACACCTATATTCCGTATGGCCTATGTCTCGAACGCCTGGGACGCAAGCAGGAAGCCGCGGACTTGCGCAAGCGCATGAACGTCGTGCTTCGCCAGCAATTGGAAGTGGTTCCCGAAGACGTTCGCGCACGCATCCTGCTGGCCACCAATCTCGCTTCCTTTGGCGAAGCCGACGAAAGCATCCGCCATCTGCAGACCGCCGTCGCCCTGCGCCCCAATGACGGAAACACCCTCTATAATGCCGCCTGTTGCTACGGCGTGCTCAGCCGCAAAACCGAATCCCTCGAAACCCTCAAGAAAGCCCTCTCCGCGGGCTACGGCAACCTTAATTGGGCTTCGCGCGACGCCGATCTCGACTGCCTGCACGACCTGCCCGAATTCCGCAAGCTCGTCGGCCTCCCGGACTCTCAGTCCGCCTGATCCGCTCCCCCTGGGCTGGGTCCCGTGAGCCGCGGTCCTTTGGGCCGTGTCCCGCAACTACACTCCGAAAGAGTCCCGCCCTTGTAGCGGCCGCCAGGGCTTCGAGTGCGGCGGCAATCCCGGGTTTTACGTCCAGCGTCATATTCTCCGCCCTAGCTTACAGGATGTGCCGACGGTGGCGCGTCCTCTCTCGCAATTCAATCCGGGGAGGGAACATTTGCAACAATATACCCTGAAGTGATACGAATCGCCCCCATTCGAATTAGATACTATATAATTAACTATTGACTAACTTACGATAGACATGCTATCGTGGACCGTGACGCTTGGGTATCAGTGCGCTTGCAGGCTGCCGGGAAGGTTTCCCTTCCAGAAATGCCGCGCGAGTAAGTCCGCGGATCGCTTCGCCGCCCGCCAAAGCCAATCTCGCCCCGCATTTCATTTTGGAATTTTCCATTGCGATGTTCTAACTTCCGCCCATCCCCTCACTCTTACGGCTGCGATTTCCTGGCCCCAAGCTGCGCGGAGTTGTACAAACCTTTCCTCTAAGTCTTTTCGCTGCGTCTCTTACGCGAACCCCCCGGGGTACCCCCGCCGGCCCGACCCCGTCTTTGGAGTGCGATGGCTCACCACTGCTTTTGCGGCGGATGCGGAGAGGTCGACGGAGGATTTGGACGAGAAGCCGCGCGCAGGAAAAGCGGGAGCTGCGCTCCCACACTCCAAAGCTGCCGGCCCCGGAGGGCCGCCGCTCTACACGCACAGGGTAAGATGGGAGGCGGGCCGATCCAAAGCCCGGCCACTGCATTGGCGGTGGAGAGAGGCGAGCGGCTAGCGATGAAGCGCCAACGGGCGATGGCATTGGGTTGCGGGCTGCTGGCGATGGCGTTACCCGTCGCGGGACGGCAGGCGACGAGCGCGCAACAGATTTTCGCGGATACCCCGCAGGCCAGCGCGACCACCAGGGCAAACGAGCTCACGTTTTACCGCGATGTGCTGCCGGTGCTGCAGGGGCATTGCCAGGTGTGCCACCGGGTCGGCGGGATTGCGCCGATGGCGCTGCAGACGTATGCAGAGGCGCGTCCCTACGCCGCCGCGATCCGGACGGCGGTCGAGAACCGCTCGATGCCTCCGTGGTTCGCGGAAAAGGGCATCGGGCACTTCGCGAACGATCCTTCGCTGAGCGACGCGCAGATCGCACGGCTGGCGGCTTGGGCCGCGGCGGGAGCGCCCGCGGGCAATCCGGAGGACGCGCCGCCCCCGCGGAAATGGGCGGAGCGCTGGACCATCCCGGAGCCGGACGACGTGGTGGCGATGCCGGAAGCGGTGGAGATTCCGGCGAGCGGCGACGTGGATTACACCTACGAAATCGTCCCGACGCATTTCAAGGAAGATCGCTGGGTGCGCGCGTCGGAGATTTTGCCAGGCTTGCCGGAACACGTGCATCACGCAGTCGTCTATGTACGGCCGCCGGATTCGCCGTGGCTGCGGCACGCGCCGGTGGAAAAACCGTTCACGGCGGCGACGCTGCCGGATGCGCAGGGCCAGCGCGACGCGATGTGGACGACCAGCGACATTCTGCTGGTCTACGCGCCTGGGAGCACCCCGGACAACTGGCCGGCAGGAATGGCAAAGCTAGTGCCGGCCGGGTCGGACCTGGTGTTCCAGATGCACTACACCACGAACGGCAAAGTGGGACACGACCGCACGCGCATCGGGCTGATTTTCGCGCAGCAGCCGCCGCAGAAGCGCGTCCTGACGCTGCAACTGACGAACGACCGCTTCGTAATTCCTCCAGGCGATCCGGATTACCGCGTGGAGGTCCACGGCACGCTGCCGAACGACGCGCTGCTGCTGAATTTTTTCCCGCACATGCACCTGCGCGGCAAGCAGTTCGAGTACAACATACTGCGGCCGGACGGAACCGTGAAGACCACGCTGCTGCGCGTGCACTACCACTTTCACTGGCAGATGAGTTACCGGCTGGCGGAGCCGCTGCTGCTGAAGGCCGGGACGCGGCTGCAGGCGGTGGCGTGGTTCGACAATTCCGGGGACAATCCGCACAATCCCGATCCCACGGCGGCGGTGCGCTGGGGCGAGCAGACCTACGACGAAATGATGGTGGGATTTTTCGACGTGGCGGTGGATCCCGGCTTCGACAAGCAGCGATTTTTCCAGCGAAAACACCCGCCGAAGCCCGTAAAGTAACGATCAGGTCACGCCGGGAGGAAAAGCGGCGCAACCGCTATTTGTAGATTGAGTACGCCTGTACCGCGCACTTCCGCCGCGCGGAATGCGCTGTGCTACAGTGCGAAATTGGAGCAACCACGGCGCTCTCACCTGTGACCACGCAAACACCCATCGAACCGCGCAGGCCCGTTTCGGCCCCTCCGGCGCCTCCCGCGCCGCCGAAGATTCATCGCGTGGAAGTCTACTGGCACGCGGTCACCTACAAGACGGTGGCGGTTTATACGGTGCTGATCTTCATCATTATCATTGCGGGTTTATACGTGGCGAAGCCCGACTGGACCAACATTGTTACGAAGAAGCTCTCCGACACGCTGGGAAATCCGGAGACGGACGCGCAGCCGCTGGCGCAGACACAGGCGCGATTCGTGAATCTGGACGGGCGAGTGCAGGTGAAGAAAGTGAATTCGGTGACGTGGGTGGACGCGGACTACCACACGTCGCTGGACAAGGGCGACCTGATCCAGACGGGAAACGACGGTGCGGCGCGAGTCACGTTTGCGGACGGGACGGAATACACAATGAAGTCTGAAACGATGGTGACGGTGGAGGAGAACAACGTCACGCGGGACCATTCCAACACGGCGGTGCGCATCAACACGGGCACGGTGGACCTGGCCACGCCGGCATGGCATTCGCCGGATTCGAAGGCGGCGGTGAGCGTGGAAGACGCGACGGCGTACATGCAGCAGAACAGCCGCGCAACGGTGAAGAACGATCCAAAGGAGAACGAACACGAGATCGTGGTGGCGACGGGCGCCGCGGAAGTGCAGCGCGGAAACGAGAAAATCGAGCTGACGCAGTGGGAGAAGGCGAGCTTTCCGACGGGCGGGCCGACGCAGAAATCGAGCGTGCTGGCGCCGCCGGGGCTGATCGCTCCGCTAAACCTGGCGCCGATTATTTCCGAGACGCCGAGGAACGCGCAGATCCGGTTTGAATGGGAGCCGGTGGACGGGGCGGTCGGGTACACGCTTTCGATCAGCACTACGACGATGTTCACGAGGATGGTGAAGGAAGTAAAGGTGGCGGGGACGGCCGCGGAAGTGACGGGGCTGGATGCCGGAGATTATTTCTGGCACGTGACGGCATCGGACGCGAAGAAAGAAACGAGCGAGTACAGCGAAACGTTCAAGTTCAGCCTGGTGGCACAGGGCCGCGAGCAGACGATGATGCTGCGGGTGGATGCGCCGCAGATTCACGGGCGCGTGGCGGAGATTATCGGCAAGACGGAGCCCGGGGCGGCGCTGATCATCAACGGACAGCCGGTGGCGAACATCGCACCGGACGGAACCTTCCGCCACTTTACGGAACCGCTGGAGCCGGGGCCGCACACGATCGTGATCATCGGGTCGAACCGGCGCGGCGGCACGGCCAAGCAAGAGATTTCCATCGTCGTACCCAAGTAGAGTTTGGGGAAGCCGGAAGCGGTTTTGCGTGGGCCGCGAAATCCGGCGACAATGGAGAGAAGCGCCGAGGGGTGCCTGAGCACGGAGATCCCGCCGGGCACGATCTCTCCGCAGGGGGAAAGCAGTAATGAACAAGAATGGGTACAACCTGAGGTCGGTGTTCAGTTTGTTTTCATCCGACCTGGCGATCGATCTGGGGACCGCGAACACGCTGGTGTTTTCGCACGGGAAAGGCATCGTGGTGAACGAGCCCTCGATCGTGGCGATCAACAAAGCGAGCGGTGAAGTGGTGGCAGTGGGGCGCGAGGCGAAGGACATGCTGGGGCGCACGCCGGGAAACGTGGTGGCCATCAAGCCAATGAAGGACGGAGTGATCGCGGACTTCAAAGTCACGGAAAAGATGCTGACTTATTTCATCCAGAAAGCGCACAACCGGCGCGTGCTGGTGCATCCGCGAATCGTGATCGGGGTGCCGAGCGAAATTACGCCGGTGGAAAAGCGGGCGGTGCAGGACTCCGCGTATCGCGCCCGAGCCAGCGAAGTCTACCTGGTGGAGCAGGCGATGGCGGCGGCGATCGGGTCCGGGCTGCCGATTGAAGAGCCCTCGGGAAACATGGTGGTGGACATCGGGGGCGGTACTACGGACATCGCGGTGATTTCGATGAGCGGGATTGTGTACTCCAGGTCGGTGCGGGTGGCCGGGAACGAGATGGACGAAGCGGTGATGCAGTACCTGAAGCGGAAGTACAACCTGCTGGTAGGCGAGCGCACCGCGGAACAGATCAAGATGGAGATCGGGTCGGCGTATCCGCTGGAAAAGCCGCTGACGATGGAAGTGAAAGGGCGCAATCTGATCGAAGGCGTGCCGCGGACGGTGACGATTGACGACAGCGAAATCCGCGAAGCGCTGAGCGAATGCGTGGCAACGATTTTGAACGCGGTGCGCGTGGCGCTGGAACGCACACCGCCGGAACTTTCGGCGGATATCAGCGACCGGGGTATCGTGCTGACGGGCGGCGGAGCGTTGCTGAAGAATCTGGACAAGCGCATCCGGGAAGAGACCGGGCTGCCGGTTTCGATCGCGGACGATCCGCTGGCGTCGGTGGTGCTGGGCACGGGGAAGATGCTGAGCGATTTTAAGTTATTGCGGCAGGTTTGCATCGATTGAAAAGGTTTCAAGTAGTAGCTTGGAAGTTTTTCCGTTTCGGAGTTTGATTTCCTGCCAGCCCCAGCGGCGGGGCGCGATTTAAGAGAGTTTGCGTCTGACATTGAACGTAGAACTAGCAGCTGAGAACTGGCTACATGGTTGCCATTCCATCCAGGCATAGATCACTAGCGCTGCTGGCCGGCGTGCTGCTGCTGCAGGTCCTGATGCTGGCCGTGCAGGTGAAGCGCGATTCCCGGGGGCGGCTGATCCGGGTGTGGACAATCACCGCGGTAACGCCGTTTGAGAAGGGCGGCGCGTGGGGATTCTCGACGGTCCGCGGCGTGTGGGATCACTATTTCGCCCTGCAGGGAACAACGCGGCAGAACGAGGCATTGCGCGCGGAAAACAACGACCTGAAACTGAAGCTTTCGGAGCTCCAAAGCAAGGCCGCCGAAGCGGACCGGCTGGCGGTGCTGCTGAAGTTCAAGGAAGACCACGAGAAAGTCCCGATGCTGATGGCGCGGGTGATCGGAGCGAGCGCGGGCACAGCGACGCAGACGGTGGAGATTGATCGCGGGGAACGCGACGGGGTGCGTCGAAACATGGGCGTGATCACACCAGATGGAGCGGTGGGAAAAATCATCGAGGTGTACCGGGACAACGCCCAGGTGCTGTTGTTGACCGACAAGGACAGCGGCGCCGGGGCAATGCTGGTGGCGACGAGGACACAGAGCCCGGTGCGGGGCGACGGCGACCCGACGCTGGCGATGAGCTACATCTCGAACGACGAGAAAGTGAACGTCGGCGACAAGGTGGTGACCAGCGGGATGGACAAAATTTTTCCGCGGGGGGTTCCGATCGGAACGATCGTGACGGTGAAGGCGGGAAACACCTTCAAGCAAATTCGCGTGAAGCCGGCGGCGAATCTGGAGCGACTGGAAGAGGTGGTTGTCCTGTTGACGCAGCAACCAGTGGAATTCGCGAGCGAAGAGCAGGCGGAAGGGGCGGTGCCAGCGAACGGAAGTTCCGCACCGGATGGGCAAACGGCCGCGCCGGTCGCGAGCCCGACCGCGGAGAAGCCATGAACGATACATACGAGCTCCGCGACAGCGAAACACATATAGAAGTGCACAAGTTCATTCCGGGCGCGGTGGTGATCGTGGCGGCGTTGTCGCTGGTGTTGCAGCGGATTTTGCCGGTGTATCTGCCAAAGCTGGAAATTCTGGATCTGCCGCTGCTGGTGACGATTTATTTCGGATTGAGCCGGCGAAATCCTTCCACTGGCTTGTTGCTGGGGATGATGATGGGGTTGCTGCAAGACAGCCTGAGCGGCCCGACGGTGCCGATCGGAGAGTACGGCATCGCGAAGACAATAATTGGGTATCTGGCGTCGTCGATCGGCTCGCGCCTGGATACGGAGCATCCGCTTGCGAGGTTCGCGCTGGTGGTTTGCTTTTTCGTGGTGCACCAGTCGGCGCTGGTGGCGGTGCGGCGATTGCTGCTGGCACAGCCGGAGCCGTGGTTCAACATGCACCTGGCGATTGCGGCGCTGGTGAATGCGGTGCTGGGAGTGGCGCTGTTTCTGCTGCTAGACCGGTTGCGGCGGAGTTCGTAGTTCCCTTTTTCCAATTCCATTTCCCATTACCGTCAATCGTTGTTGCCAGGAAAACTGGGTGAGGAGCGGGGTGTGAGAAATGCGCCCGCCTCAGAAGGCGGCCGCTAGAAAGTTGCGCTGCGACACTCAATGGGCGAGGAGGAATTGTTTGAAATCGTCGTAATGGGTGGACATGGGGAGGGAGAGTTTGGGGCGCGGGAGGTAGCGGGCGAGGCGTTCGGGGAGGGGTGGCGCGATGCCGATGGCTTTCTGGACGACATCAGCGAATTTGGCGGGATGCGCGGTGGCAAGGACGAGCCCTTGCGATGGTTCCATGTGTTCCTTGCGGTAGGCCTGCCAGGCAAGCAGGCCGACAGCGGTGTGCGGATCGGAAATGTAGCGGTAGCGATCCCAGACGGCATTCATTTCGGCAAGTGTTTCTTCGTCGGTGGCGCGGTGACCCCAGATTTCCTTGCGGACATATTCGATGCGATTGCGGCAGAGGTCGAGAAGACGCGGAAAGTTGTTGGGATTGCCGACGTCCATGGCGTTGGAACAGGTGGCGACGGCGGCGCGAGGGCGATATTGGCCGGTGAGGAGATATTCGGGCACCGTGTCGTTGGCATTGGTGGCGGCGATGAATCGCGCGACCGGCAGGCCGATGCGCTTGGCGAAGATTCCGGCGGTGAGATTGCCGAAATTTCCACTGGGTACGGAGACGATGAGCGGCACGGAAGCGACGGGCAACTGGCGGTAGGCGGCCACGTGATAGAACATCTGCGGGAGCAGCCGGCCAACATTGATGGAATTGGCGGAGGTGAGGAAAGCGCGCTGATTGAGCGCTTCATCGGCGAAGGCCTGCTTGACGAGGCGCTGACAGTCGTCGAAGGTGCCGGAGACTTCCAGCGCGGTGATATTTTCGCCGAGCGTGGTGAACTGCTTTTCCTGGGCTTCGCTGATGCGCTTGGAAGGATACAGGATGACCACGCGAACACCGGGAACGCCGAGGAAGCCGTGCGCGACGGCACTGCCGGTGTCGCCGGAAGTGGCGACCAGGACAGTGAGCTGGCGCGATTCTCCGCGGACGAAATAGCCCATCAGGCGGGCCAAAAAGCGCGCACCGAAATCCTTAAAGGCGAGCGTGGGGCCGTGGAAGAGTTCGAGGACGTGAAGCGCGGGTGAGAGAGAGACGAGCTTCACGGGAAAATTGATGGCTTCGGCAACAATCTGCCAGAGGATTTCTTCGGGGACGTCGGGTGTGGCGAACGGTCGCACGAGGCGAAAACAGACTTCCGTGAAAGGCAAACGGCGGAAATCCTCGAGTTCCCCAGGAGTATGACGGGCGATTTCGGCGGGCATGTAGAGGCCACCGTCGGGGGCGAGCCCCCGGAGAACGGCGCCGCGAAGCGAGGTGAGGGGGGCTTTACCGGAAGTGCTGCGATACCTCATGGGTGTGGCCCGGGTTTGAAGGATTTTGCCGCGGGATCCAACTGACTCCTTAGTTTTTCCAGAAACTCCCTGCCTGAGGAGTCTTCGGCATTTTGGTGTAGAGAAGAAATCTCGCGCAATCCGGCAACAGGGATGGAACAGTGGGAGAGTGCCTCGTAACTCTGACGGCGAGCGGCGATCAGCGCGGGATAGCAGCGGGCGACAGTTTCGCGGGGAGTCTCCGAGGGGCGTGGCTGAAACGCGCCGCGCCAAAGGACGGGCTTGGGATCTTCGAGGTAGCGGCGGATAAGGAGTTGCTGTTCATCGAGAGAGGCGGCGAGATAGACGATGAGCATGAGCTTGCGGAGACGATGGAGAAGGTGGTTACCGACATAGATAACGCTGCCGGTGGTGTCGAGGACAAGGTCGGTTTCCGGATTTTTTTCAAGAGCTGTAAGGAGTTCGTCGAGTGTCGCGATTTCCTCGGCGAGGTAGGCGGCTTCGCGTTCGGCATACGTGGGACGATCCGGCCAGCCCATCCAGGCGGCGACGCCATTGATGCCGGAAAACCCGCTGGATTGCAGAAGAGGCTCGAGGCGCTCTTCAATCTGCGTGTCGCAGGAAATTGAGGGAAAGCCGGCCGCGGCGATGCGCCTGGTCCAATAGGACTTGCCGGAACCGGACATGCCTATAAGGGCGAGCCGCAAGGGCTTATCGGAATAAGGCCACATAGAGAACCAGAGAGTGTACCGGAATTTGAGCCATTCAAAAAATGAGAAGCGGCGAGCGTGCCGGATGAGATTAATGTATAGGAAATCGGGAGGTGGCGCGACGTTGAAGGAGGAGAATGGGGCCAACCCGTAATCGCTGGGAAACCTGTACCAATGGACGAGTTGCGCGGGTTTGAGGCGGGTGCTACTTTGAGGAAGGCTCCAGGAATGAGACGGATTCGGGAGTCGAGCGGCGATTTTGAGAGCTTACACGCGTGGACCGGGGCGCAATATTTGGTGGCCTCGCCGACCGGAGAGTTCGCACTTCAACGCTGAGAAGAGAGAAAGCGCGAGCGGGCGCCGCCCAGCCCTGAACGAGAAAACGGCTCGCGCGCAGGGCTCGCGTGTCGTACTGGTTTCGCAACGATAACCGATTGCCGCAAGAACGGCTGGCCGCCGCCTCCTACGTGATCGTGGGCATGATCACGCTGCTGCTGCTGGGATTCTGGAAGCTGCAAGTCATCGATTCCGACAAATATGGACAGATGGCGGAACGCAACCGGGTGCGTTCGATCCCGATCATCGCGCCGCGGGGGCGGATGCTGGATCGCGACGGGCGCGTGCTGGTGGACAATTACCCGTCGTTCAGCGTGCTGCTGCTGCGAGACGACATTGCTGCAGTAGAGAAGAGCCTGCCAGCCATCGCGGATGGGCTGGGGCTGCAGCTGGATGATTTGAAGGAGCAGCTGGCGAACAGCAGCGAGCTGCCGAAATTTCAGCCCATTGTGATCAAACCGGAAGCGACGCCGGCGGACGTAGCGTTCATCGAGTCGCATCGTGCGGACATTCCCCTGCTGGAAATGCTGATGGTGCATCGGCGACGGTACCTGCCGGGCGGATTCATGGCGCACGCGAGCGGGTACGTAGGGGAAGTGAGCGAAAAGCAGATTGAGGACAGCAACGGTAGATTGCGGCCAGGGGACATCGCGGGGAAGAGCGGATTGGAGCGAGAGTACAACGACCTGCTGGTGGGAACCGACGGAATGCGGCGAGTGATCGTCAACAGCGTTGGAAAGGAAGTGGGGCGGCTCTCGCAGCAAGAGGCGATTCCAGGAAAGCAGATTCAGCTGACGATTGATTACGACCTGCAAGAGGTTGCGGAGGAGGGGCTGGGAGACAAGAAAGGCGCGGTGGTGGCGCTGAATCCGCAGACCGGAGAAGTGCTGGCGTTTGCGAGCCATCCGGCACCAGACCCGAATGATTTCGCGGTGCGGATTTCGAAGGAAGAGTGGCAGAAATTGAACGAGGATCCGGGCAAGCCGCTGCTGAACCGCGTGACGCAAGCGCAACTGGCGCCGGGTTCGGTGTTCAAAATCATCATGGCCACGGCAATGCTGGAATCGAAAGTGCCGCCCGAGAATTTCACGGCATTCTGCCCGGGTTACGGTATTTTTTACGGGCAGATGCACCGGTGCTGGGTGTACGGAAAAGGCAGCCATGGCCAGGTAAATCTGCATGAGGCGATCGTGAAGTCCTGCGACGTGTTTTTCTACAACGTTGGGATGCGGATGGGAATCGACCGGATTGCAAAGTACGCAAAGATGCTTGGCCTAGGGTCGAAAACGGGGATTGATTTACCTTCGGAGGAGTCGGGGTTGGTGCCGTCGGAAGACTGGGTGGAGCGGGTCTATCACCACAAGTGGTATCCAGGGTCGACGATATCGGTGTCGATTGGGCAGGGTTCGGTGATGGTGACGCCGCTACAGGTGGCGTATGTGATCGGCGGGATCGCGTCGGGCGGAGATTTCAAGGAGCCGCACTTAATGAAGGACGCCCCGAGTGTGGGTGACAAGCGGGTGGAGTTGTCCGACGACACCGTGGAGCAGGTTACGCAGGGAATGTATGGCGTGATCAACGAGCCGGGGGGCACGGGGCAATCGGTCCGGCTGCAAGGGATTGAGTTCTGCGGGAAGTCCGGAACGGCGCAGATGATGAGCTATGCGGCGGCCAGCCGACTGGGATTGGGCAAGGGCAAGAATGATGGGTGGTTCGTGGGATTCGCGCCGCGGAGGAATCCGGAGATCGTGGTGGCGGCGGTGGTGGAAGACACGTCGGAGCACGGCGGTACGGCGTCGGGGCCGTTGGTGCGGGATATCGTGAAGGCGTACTACGAGAAGAAAGAAAAGAAGTCGCAGGGGCAGAGCACGGCGCAAGCGCAGAAGCCAGGTATGCAACCGGTGGCGCAGAGCGCACGCGCGGGCGAGGCTCCGAAGGTTGCGACGAAACGTGAAGGTCCCGCGAAAGTTGCCGAGGTAGCGGAAAAGAAGCAGCAGGACCCGGAGTAGAGGGAAAGATCCGATAGAGTGGGGTTTCAAAGCGGAACGCAATGAACGAGATGACGACAACGCGGGACTATGACTGGTGGCTGCTGGCCATCGTGGCGGCGATTTGCGCGCTGGGTGTGGTGGAAATCTATTCGGCAACGCACGGAAGCGTGCTGGCGGGGATGCACATGAAGCAAATCCGCTGGCTGATAGTGGGCGTGGTATTGATGTTTGTGTTATCGCGGATCGACTATCACGTGATCATGGACCAGGCACCGGTTTTGTATATTATAGGAATAGTGGCACTTATAGCAGTTCTCGCGGTGGGACACACACGGTTTGGGGCGAAGCGGTGGATTCCGATTCTGGGCGAGATGTTTCAGGTGTCAGAGCTTGTCAAATTGGTTATAATCGTCGTGTTGGCGCGCTTCTTTGCAGAAGTGCGCACGGATGAGCTTTCTCTGCAGGATTTGATTAAGGCAGGGTTACTGGTAGGGGTACCGCTGGTGCTCATTCTGAAGCAGCCGGATCTCGGCACGGCACTGGTGCTGCTGCCGATGTTGATTGTGGGGGCGTTTTTAGCCGGGCTGCGATGGAAACACGCAGCGGTAATAATCCTACTCGGCGCCTTGATGTTGCCAGCAGGCTGGCATTTCTTGAAGCCGTATCAGAAAGACAGGGTTACATCGTTTTTGCATCCCGAGGAAGACGCGAAGGGCTCCGGCTATCAGGTGTTGCAATCGAAGATTGCCGTGGGGTCGGGCGGATTCTGGGGGAAGGGCTTCGGCAAGGGCAGCCAGAATCAACTGGGGTACATTCCGGTCCGGTATTCCGATTTCATTATGTCGGCGTGGGCGGAAGAACAGGGATTCAAAGGCGTGCTGCTTGCCCTTGGGCTGTACATGGCGCTATTGTTACGACTGGTCCAGAATGCCCAGCGCGCGAAGGATCGAGCGGGAATGTTTCTGGTCATGGGCGTCACAGCGGCGCTTGGTTTTCACGTTTTGGTAAATGTGGCCATGGTCATCGGGGCGATGCCAGTAACCGGCATTCCGTTACCCCTGATGTCCTACGGAGGTTCGGCCACGTTGTTTGTTTTCCTGGCGATCGGGCTAGTGATGAATGTCCGGCTCCGCCGATTTGTCAACTAGCAACTCGCCAGCGTTCGAGCGCGGCTTACTTCAGGAAGTTTGCGCCGGACCCGCGGACCGAACTAAGTTCGGGCCGCATGCAAAAGAAAAAAGGAATTAACGAGTGAGGATCGCATCGTCCGCCGTTACCCCGGGAACAGCCCGGCAACGGCCCAGCCTCGAAAGCATGGGGTTCAAGCAATACGAGAGCCGCACAGCGGCTTCGCCCTCCGGCTTCGAACGCAATGCCGCAACAATATTGTTGTCGCGAGCGTGTCCCGGGCAAGACCGGGACGGCGCCTTGCCCTGGACCTGTGCACACAGGGGTCCCGCGGCGGTGCATCCCAAGGAGTTTTCATGTCGAAAGAATTGGTTATCAGCGCGAGCTCTCACGAACGAAGAGTCGCGATACTGGAAGAAGGACAGCTAGTCGAAATCTACATTGAGCGCGAGAAAGAGTTCGCGCTTGTCGGCAGCATTTACAAAGGAAAAGTGACGCGCGTTTTGCCGGGCATGCAGTCCGCATTCGTGGACATTGGCCTGGACGGGGATGCGTTTCTCTACGTGAGCGACGTCTTCGAGAATCTCGATGACTACGACCACGGGCACGGCCATAGCGATGCGCCGGCGCCGGCGATCGCTGGAGGCCAGGGGAGTTCACTGATCGAGCCCCTGCCCGGCGAGGTGCTCTCGACGCGAGCGGTGCATGAGGAGACGATTTCGCTGGACGAGCCGCGCGAAGAGCACGGGCACGGCGAAGAGCATGCCGGGCGCGAAGAGGCGCATGGCGCTGACGAGGCGCAGATTGGCAGCCACGCGGCGGAGGGCAACGAACTGGAGGAGCGCCAGCCGGAGTCGAATGCCTCGGCGCCACAGGATTTTTCTCCGAATTACAACCCGACGCGGAATTATCCGCCTCGGATCGGCGGACACGACCGGGGGAATGATCGGGGCAACGACAGGGGCCAGGACCGCGGAGGGGACCGTGGCCGCGGCGGACGCCGCGGACGTTGGGGAAGGCGCCGGGGAGGGAGTGGTGGTGGTGGAGACCGGCGACCTCACGGACAAGGCGGAGGACGGAATCTGCCGCCTTCGAAGTACGCCTCGCCGCAAGGCGAGCGGGAGAACCGCGGGGGTTACGAGAACCGCCGGGGCGGAGAGCGCGGGCCAAGCGCACCGACCGAATCTCGCGAGGACGACATCGTTCTGCCGGGTGAATCACTGGCGAAGTACAAGGCGCGGCCAGTTTCGGCGGCCCCCATTGAGCCGCTGGGCGATCACGAGGAAGAAGAACGGCAGCCCAATTATCAGCAGACGCCTGCGCGGCCGGGCATCGGTGCGCAGCCAGGGATGGGTTCGCCGAGGCGGTTTACGGGAAGCCTGCCGCACTGGGTGCTTGCCGACAAGGAATCGGAAGCGGAGGCGGTAACAGGAGAAGCCGCGGCTGAGGAAGCGGAAGCCGAAAGCCGGACCGTCGCCGAGGAGCGCGCGGAGGAGACCGGTGAGGGCGTGCGAAATGGATCGACCGGCCTGAGCGACGACGAGGCGGTTTCGCTTTCAGCCCGGCTGGTGGAAGCGAAACACGAAGAGATGCAAGCGCACGCGGATGCGGACGCGCTGGCGGGTGGGGCCGAATTCGACGAGGATGAAGCAGAAGCACTGCATGAGGCGCACCAGATCGCCGAACGCGAAGAGCATCAGCATCACCACGAAGAGACCGAGGAAGAGCACGACGAGCGTGAAGAAGCGGAAGAGGAAGCCGAAGAGGAAGCAGCAGAAGAAGAGCACGAGGAATCCTTCGCAACGGAGTCCGAAATCGCGGAACACCACGAGGAAGAGGAGCACGAAGACGAGCACGTGGAGCTGAGCGCGACGGAACGCGCCGAGATGGCGCACGACGCGGCGTTGGAACACGTAGAGGCGGAAGCGATCACGGCAGCGGCGGGAGGAGGCGTATCCGCCGGGATGGGAATGGAGGAAGATGCTGCTCTACTGCCGGGCGAAACACGCGGGCCGCGCCAACCGGGAGGGCCGCGGGAGGATTTCGCGCGAATCGGGAGCAATCCGCGTTCGCGATTCCAGAGGCCGCAGCGTGGCGGAAGGGATCGCGGGGGATTCCGTGGGCGGGGAGGCCGGCCGGATCGGCGTGACCGCGGCGGAGACCGTGGAGATCGCGGGGGCGACCGGGGACGCGGGCGATTCGATCGCCGCAGCGGCCACGGGCAAGGGCCGCACCCACGAGGACATCACGGCGGGCATTCGCAACAGCGGCGGCCACAACTGATTTCGGAGATGTTGAGGGCCGGTCAGGACGTGGTGGTGCAGATCGCGAAAGAACCGCTGGGCAAGAAGGGCGCGCGCATTACGAGCCACGTGGCGTTGCCGGGGCGTTTCCTGGTGTACATGCCGACGATCGACCACATCGGAGTTTCGCGGAAGATCGCGAGCGCGGAAAACCGTTCACGGCTGCGACGGCTGGTGGGCGAGGCACGCGGAAGCTATCCGGGCGGGTTCATTGTGCGGACGGCAGCGGGCGGCGCGACCGACGACGAAATCCGGACAGACATCGAGTTCCTGGGAAAGACCTGGAACGAAATCAAGCAGAAGAACGAGGAGCGGAAGGCGCCCGCGCTGCTGCACCGCGACCTGAACCTGGTGGAGCGGATTTTGCGCGACTACGTAAGCGACGACTTCACGGGGATCTGGATCGACAGCGAAGAGGAATACGGCAAGGTAGTGGAATTCGTCAGCCGGTTCCAACCGAAGCTGGTCAGCAAGGTGAAGCTCTACACCAAGGAGCAGCCGATCTTCGAAGAGTTCGGGATTCAGCATGAACTCGACAAGGCGCTGCGCGCAAAGGTGTGGCTGAAGTCGGGCGGATACATCGTCATTAACCACACGGAAGCGCTGGTGGCGATTGACGTGAACACCGGGAAGTTCGTGGGCAAGGGTTCGACGCGACTGGAAGACACCATCGTAAAGACGAATCTCGAGGCCGTGAAGGAGATCGTGCGGCAAATCCGGCTGCGCGACCTGGGCGGCATCATCGTGGTGGACTTCATCGACATGGAAGAGCGGCGCAACCGGGAGAAGGTGCTAGGGGCGCTGCAACAGGCGCTGGAACAGGATAAGGCGCCGTCGAAAGCGTTGTCGTTCAATGAATTCGGGCTGGTGTGCATCACGAGGAAGCGCACGAAGCAGGCGCTGGAACGCGTGCTCTGCCAGCCGTGCCCGTATTGCACCGGTTCGGGGATGGTGAAGTCAATTCCAACGCTCTGCTACGAGATCCAGGCGGAGGCGCGGAAGATGGCGGTCGCTGATCATGAGGGGCCGAACCTGACGCTGCGCGTGCATCCAGAGATCGCCAAGGCGCTGAAGACGCGCGAATCGATCCTGATTGATGAGCTGGAGCAGAATGCGCACAAGCACATCATCATTCAGTCGGATGCGACGCTGCATTGGGAGCAGTACGACATTTATTAGAACTCATCCCATAAATAGGCTGGGGAGAATGCAGGCAATTCGTCAGTGGCTAGAGCCCTGATTTCTCCACGTTTCGATGTCGGAGCTGAGCCTCCGACCCCCGTCCCGACATTTGCGAGATGGCTTGTAAGTGTCAGTTTACAGTTTGGAGTTTTTGGTGCGAGGAGACGCCCGGGAGAAATCCCGGGCGTTTTTATTTTGGGGGAGTGGACAGGATCGGGAGATTGCGCGCTTTGATCCGGATAGAAGCGGAATCGTTTGGGAGGAGATTGGGCGGCGAATCTTGAGGGAAGTCTCGAAGGATGGACGTTGCATGGAGGGGAATCTTGCCAACGGAGAGGAATCTCGATAGAGTCCGGGGCGGTCGGGAGCCCCTCCAAATCCGGGGAACGCGCGCGCATACGTGCGAGCAGGGCGCGCGGTGGCCTCGCTACTACTCTAAATATCCCGCCCAACCAAAAAAGGGGAATTTATGCTTAAGAAGCTGATGCTGGCATTTTGCCTTTGCGCATTGCCCGCGATGGCGCAGACGATCGCGATCCGCGCGGGGAACTTGATCGATCCGGCGAAGGGGACGGTGAGCAAGGATCAGATCATTGTGGTAGAGAACGGGAGGATCACGGCAGTTGGCGCGGGGGTGGCGATACCGAAGGACGCGCAGGTGGTGGACCTGTCGAAGGAATGGGTGATGCCGGGGTTGATGGACGCGCACACACACGTGACGTTTCAGGAGATCCCGGGAAAGGCGCCGTTCGAGGCGATGTATTTGAAAGAGAGCACGGCGTACCGTGCGCTGCAAGGAGTGCACATTGGCCAGGTTTTGCTGAACGCGGGGTTCACGACGATGCGGGACGTTGGAAACGAAGCGGATTACGCCTGCGTCGAAATGCGGAATGCGATCAGCCGCGGATGGGCGGAAGGTCCAACCATGCAATGCGCGGGAAAAATCATCGGGCCGTTTGGCGGGCAGTCCAAGGGGATGCCGCCGGAGGTCGGCCCTTTCTGGCTGCACGAGTACATTGACGCGGACACGGCGGACGAGATCCGCAAGGCGATTCACGAGAATATCTACTATGGGGCCGATGTGATCAAGCTGGCGACGGATAACAGCGATTATTTTTACACGCAGGACGAGATACGAGCAGCGGCAGACGAGGCGCACAATGCGGGGCGCGCACTGGCGGTGCACGTCTACGGCGGGAAGGCAGCCGACAATGTGATTCTGGGCGGAGCGGATTCGGTGGAGCACGGGTTCGCGCTGACGGTAGAGCAACTGAAGCTGATGAAGGAGAAAGGAACGTACCTGGTGGGAACGGATTTTCCGGAAGCGCACCTGGCAGGATTGAATCCCTCGAACGATACGCTGGCGGATGCAAAGAAACTGGGGAACCAGATCATCGAGCGGCTAAGGAACGCGAACAAGGTGGGGGTGAAGATGGCGTTCGGATCCGACACGGTGACGGTGATACCGGGGCATACGCGGGCGGATATGGTGTTCGACTACCTGGCGGTGTGGAAGGCGGCGGGCGTGACGAACGCGGACATCCTGAAGGCAATGACCACGAATTGCGCGGATCTGCTGCGAATCAGCAAGGAACGCGGCGCGATCGCCGCGGGGGAATATGGCGACATCATCGCGATGCCTGGGGATCCGCTGGAGGAGATCGAGTCGCTGAGGAAAGTGAACTTCGTGATGAAGAATGGGAAGGTGATTCGGGAGGCCAAATAGTACGACATTGCTTGGTTGGGAAGCATCCGCAGGGACAAGCGCATCCAGCGCGTTCGCGCCGGGCTAGATTTTGGCGCGCCTCCGGCGCTTAGGTGCTGGAGTAGCGCTGCTCTTTCCAAGGGTCGCCGTAGGCGTGGTAGCCGTTGCGTTCCCAGAAGCCGAGGCGGTCGTGGTCGAGGAGCATGAAGCCGCGGACCCACTTGACGCTTTTCCAAGCGTACAGATGCGGAACGATCAGGCGCAGAGGGCCGCCGTGGTCGGCGGTGAGGGGCTCGCCGTCGTGTTCAAAAGCAAAGAGGACATCGGGGCGCAGAAGATCGGGGAGTGGAATGTTGGAGGTGTAGCCCTCCTCGGCCAGGATCAGAGTGTGCGAGGCTTCGGGCTTGGCCTTCGCGCGGTGGAGGACATCGGAGAAGCGAACGCCCTTCCAGTGATTGTCGAGACGGCTCCAACGCGTGACACAGTGGAAATCGCTGGTGGATTCGGCCTGCGGCAGGGCGCGGAACTCGTCCCAAGTTAAACGAAGGGGAGTTTCGACGAGGCCGGAGATTTTGAAGTCCCAGGCGGCGGGATTGAACACGGGAACGTGGCCGTAGTGAAGCACCGGCCATTTGATGGTCAGCGACTGGCCGGGAGGCAAGCGGCCTTCGGCCTTAGCCATCTTTTCCTTTTCGCGGCGCCCACCGTCGTCGCCAAAGATCGGCATTCTGCACCTCGCAGAGATTAGAGTCGCGCCGCTGGAAATGGTTTCAAACCGACCCGCGCCCCTGTGCGATGCCTCAGGTCTTATGGTACTTTGACTCCCGGCCTCCGTCAGGAGGGACCTGCCGAAGGAGTCAGACCATGGCATCCGCCTCGCCACTCGCCGCAATGAATCACCGATTCGAAGTTCCGGGCATCGCGAAAATCGTGGAGGGCAACGGTGGGCTTCCGGCGGTACAGGTGCAAACACCGGATGTCTCCGGAGAGATTTACCTGCATGGGGCGCAGGTCACGTCGTGGAAGCCGACGGGGGCGGAAGAAGTGATTTTCGTGAGCAAGAAGACGCGCTGGCAGGAGGGGACGGCGATCCGGGGTGGTGTGCCGTTGTGTTTTCCGTGGTTCGGCGACCGTGGGGAAGGGCCGAAATCGCCGGCGCACGGGCTGGTGAGGACGAAGGCATGGAAACTGGAAGCGATCACGCACGCGGACAGCAACGTGACGGTGGCACTTTCGACGGAAGCGGATGAAGGGACGAGGCGAACGTGGCCTGGCGACTTTCACCTGCTGTTTTGCGCGACGTTCGGGGACCAGTTGCGAATGGAACTGATCGTGACGAATCGCGGGACGCTGACATTCAGGTATGAAGAAGCGATGCACGCGTACTATCGCGTGGGGAACGCGGAGGCAGTGCGACTTCGGGGATTGAACGGGGCGACCTATATCGACAAGACGGATGCGCGCAAGGAAAAGCATCAACGCGGAGATTTGGTGGTTGGCGGGGAGATCGATCGAGTCTATCGCGGCAGTTTGGCTCCCGTCGAGATCGAGGATCCCGCGCTGCGGCGGCGGATCCTGATTGCGAAAGAGGATTCGCGGGATACCGTGGTGTGGAATCCGTGGACGGAGAAGGCGAGAGCACTTGCGGACTTGGGCGCGGACGAGTGGCGGCAGTTTGCGTGCGTGGAAACGGGCAATGTGGGAGACCACGGGGTGACGCTCGGTGAGGGGCAAGCGCACACGATGACGGCGTTGATCTCAGTGAATGCGATTTAATGAGCGGGCAGGGTGGACTTCGGGGCTGCAGGTTGCGACATGCTATGATCACTTCATCCACCGATTGAGGGTAAAGCACGATGCCCGCACGCATTCTGGACGGCCTGAAAATCCGCGACGAAATTTTTTCCGAATTGAAGACAGCGATTGCGAAGCTGCATGCAATGGGGATTCGCCCCGGACTTGCCGCGGTGTTGGTGGGGGAAAATCCCGCTTCGCAGCTCTACGTGAAGAGCAAGATCGCCGCCTGCGAGCAACTTGGGATGGCGAGCTGGCTGCATAAGCCATCGGCAAATGTGACGACCGAGTACATGCTGCAGCTGGTGCGCGACCTAAATGCCGACAACAACGTAGACGGAATCCTGATTCAACTTCCCCTCCCCGGGCAGATCGATTCGAAGCGGGTGCTGGAGGCCGTCGACCCGCAGAAGGATGTGGATGGATTTCATCCGGTGAGCATGGGCAAGCTGGTGAGCAACCGGCCGGGGCTGGTGGCGTGCACGCCGTCGGGCTGCATGGAGATGCTGCGGCGGAATCAGATTTCGATCGAAGGCGCAAATGCGGTGGTGCTGGGGCGAAGCGACATTGTGGGAAAACCGATGGCGCTGCTGCTGCTGCACTCCAATGCGACGGTGACCGTTTGCCATTCGAAGACTCGGGATTTGCCGGAGGTGGTCCGGCGGGCGGACATTCTGGTGGCGGCGATGGGGAAAGCCGGCTACGTGGAAGCAGATTGGATCAAGCCGGGAGCCGCGGTGATTGACGTGGGAACGAACCAGGTGACAAACGGGAGCGAAGCGGAGCAGTTGCTGCGGAATTTTCCGCAACGGCTGGAGAAGTTCCGGATGAAGGGCAGCGTGCTGATTGGGGACGTGCATCCAGATGCGGTGCAAGTGGCGGGGGCGCTGTCGCCAGTGCCTGGCGGAGTCGGGCCGATGACAATCACCATGCTGATGAGCAATACAGTGAAAGCGGCAAAGCTGAGACGCGGCACGAGCGTCGCGGTTGCCTGGACGTAGCAGGTGGCAGGAAAATCGGGGAGTGGCGAGAGCTGGCTATCGAGAGCCAGCTCTTTGTTCGAAAAGACAGTTTGAGGCGATGAAGAAGCTGGGACTAACAGGCGGGATCGCGAGCGGGAAGAGCGCGGTGGCGGGAATCCTGCGCGAGCTAGGATTTCGCGTGCTGGATGCGGATTCGATTTCGCATAAGCTGATGGAACCGGGGCACGCGGCATACGAAGAAATCGTGAGGGAGTTTGGGGAGGGCGTTCTCGGCGCCGACGGCCGAATTGACCGGAGCAGGCTGGCGTCTATTGCTTTTGGCGATCCAGGGAAACTGGCACGGTTGAATGCAATTCTGCATCCACGCGTGGAAGAAGCTATATTCCGGCAGTTTGCCGAGTGGGAAAGCAGCGGTGCGGAGGATGCGGCGTTTGTGGAGGCCGCGCTGCTGATCGAGGCGGGAATGGCGGGGAGACTCGATGGGCTGGTAGTGGCCTGGTGCCGGCCAGAGCAGCAACTGGAGCGGCTCCGGGCGAGGGGAGTGAGCGAGCGAGAGGCCCGGCAACGGATCGCTGCGCAACTGCCGTTAGAAAGAAAGTTGAAACGAGCGACGGAAACGATTGATTGTTCGGGCAGCTTTGAAGCGACACGCGCACAGGTGGAGGCGTTGGCAGCGAGGTTACGCAGAGCAAATTCTTGAATAGGGCTGCTTCTTTTCTGTAGGTCCCTCTCAGGAGTTTCCGGTTTCCCCTCACGGTGCCTTCTCGCAAAACCCCAAGAGAGTTAGACTACGGACGAACGGAACCGCAGGCGCCTCCCACCGCGCAAAAGGAAGGATTGAAATGATTGCCAACCGCCTCGATCGCCGCAGTTTCCTGAAAGTTAGTGCCGCCGCCGGAGGCGGGCTGTTGATTGCTTACTATGTCGAGCCGGTCGGACGTGTGTTCGCGCAAACGGCGCCGACACCAAAGTTTGTGGCCACCGCATTTGTGCGCGTGAGCCCGGAGAATATTTTCACGATTCTTTCGAAAAACCCAGAGATTGGACAGGGGATCAAGACTTCCCTGCCGATGATCATCGCAGATGAACTCGACGTGAATTGGAAGGACGTGCGGGTGGAGCAGGCGGACCTGGACGAAACGCTGTATGGACCGCAAAGAGCGGGAGGGAGCACCTCCACGCCGACGAACTGGGATCCCTTGCGGCAGGTCGGCGCGGCGTGCCGGCAGATGTTTGTGAAGGCGGCGGCGGAGGAATGGTCGGTGGGGGAGGCGGAGTGCGAGACGGCGTCGGGGAAGGTGTTCCATCGGAAAACGGACCGAAGCGCGACATACGGGTCGCTGGCTGGGAAGGTGGCGAAAATGACGCCGCCCGAACTGGATTCCGTGAAGCTGAAAGACCCAAGAGACTACAAGATCATCGGCCATACGACGCTGGGGGTGGACAGCCACACGATCGTGACCGGCGGTCGGCTGTACAGCATTGATTATCGTGTGCCGGGGATGCTTTGGGCCGTGTATCAAAAGTGTCCGGTGTTTGGCGGAAAATTCGTAAGCGGGAATCTGGAAGAAGTGAAGAAAGAGCCAGGCGTGCGGCAGGTGTTTGCGCTGGAGGGAACCTCCGACATTTTGGGGCTGATGCCAGGAGTGGCGGTGCTAGCGGACACGTGGTGGCAGGCGAAAACGGCACGGGACAAATTGAAGGTCAAATGGGAGGACGGGCCGACGCTGACAGAGAGCAGCGAAGGATATTTGCAGAAAGCCAAGGAACTTTCGAAAGCGAAGCCGACGATGCTATTGCGGAGCAACGGTGATGCGGAAGCGGCCATGAAATCGGCGGCGAAGGTTGTGGAAGCGGCGTACGACTACCCCTTCCTCTCGCACGCGCCGATGGAGCCGGAGAATTGCCTGGCGCACTATCATGACGGGAAGCTGGAATTCTGGTCGCCGTCACAGACGCCGGAACGGGGGCGAATGCTGGTGTCCGAGGTGCTTGGCGTGCCCCACGACCAAATTACGGTGCACATGATGCGCGCGGGAGGGGGATTTGGACGGCGGCTGACGAACGACTATATGGTGGAGGCGGGAGCCATCGCGAAGAAGGCAGGTGTGCCGGTGAAATTATTGTGGACGCGGGAAGACGATTTTCATCACGACCACTACCGACCAGCGGGGTATCACTTTCTGAAGGGCGGGGTGGACGCGTCGGGGAAATTGGTGGCGTGGAACAATCACTTCGTGAGTTTTGGCGAGGGAGAGAAGTTCGGGCCGGCGGCGGGAATCCGAGGGAGCGAGTTTCCGGGAACGCTGCTGGCGAATTTTCAATTTGGCGCATCGCTTATGGGGACCGGAATACCGATGTATGCGATGCGCGCGCCGGGTACGAACGCATACAGCTGGGTGTTCCAGTCTTTCCTGGATGAGCTTGCTCACGCGGGCGGAATGGATCCGCTGGAATTCCGACTGGAGCTTTTGGGGCGGCCGACGGTGGTGAATCCGGAAGCGAAGCCGGACGGGCCTGAGTTTGTGGCTTCGCGCGCGGCGGGCGTCCTGAAACTGGCAGCGGAAAAATCGGGTTGGGGCAGGCGCCAGTTAGCGAAAGGCTCGGGGATGGGGATTGCGTTCCAGTTCGCCCATCGAGGATATTTTACCGAGGTGGTTGAGCTGCAGGTGGATGAAAAGAGGCAGGTAAAGGTAAACAAGGTGTGGGTGGTGGGGGACGTGGGAAGGCAAATCGTCAATCCGGGGGCGGCGGTGAACGAGTGCCAAGGCGCGGTGTTGGAGGCCCTGAGCTCGGTGATGAGCTATGAGATTACAATCAAGAACGGAAGGGCGATGCAGAACAATTTCGACGAATACACGCCGGTGCGAATGAATCAAGCGCCACCGGAGATTGAAGTAAACTTTCTGACGACGGACAATCCGCCGACTGGACTAGGCGAGCCGGCATTGCCGCCAGTGTTGCCGGCGGTCTGCAACGCGATCTTTGCGGCGACGGGAAAGCGGATTCGGTCGCTGCCCCTGGCGAAGCACGGATATTCGTGGGCATAGGCACACAGAGACAGCGGAGACTGGAAATGGCGGCGTCCTGGTATCGGACTGCAAGCGGAAGCACTAAGCGCTCGGTGAATCGTGCTTCTTAACCATCGAATTAACGCCTTTGCGACCGGCCCCATCGGTTGATTGACTCGCTTTGGAGCAAACACTAAGATGAGCCGCAATCTTGCATTGCTGGAGGCGCACGTGCGCAAAGGTGCGATGTTGGTGGGTGTGTGGTTGGTGCTGGCTGTGTCCGTGATGGGACAAGAGGCAGGCGCGAAGCCGCCTTTCCAGTTTGAAGAAGTGATGATTCCGATGCGGGATGGCGTGCGGTTGCAGACGGTTATCTTAACGCCGACGGACTCAACGGGCCCGCTGCCGATCCTCGTGGAGCGGACGCCGTATGGCGTGCCGGATAAGGCGCCGACGACTGTGTGGCCGCGGGCAAAGGAGTTGATGGAGGACGGGTACATTTTCGTGTTTCAGAACCTGCGCGGACGATTCAAGTCGGAGGGTGTGTTCAAGTTGAGTTCGTACGTGGATTTGTCTGACCCAAAGGCGACGAACGAGACGACGGACGCCTACGACACGATTGACTGGCTGGTGAAGCACGTGCCGGGAAACAACGGGAAGGTGGGGATTTTCGGGGTGTCGTACGACGGACTGACGGCGGCGTTGACGTTGTTGCACCCGCATCCGGCGTTGAAAGCGATCAGCGAGCAGGCGTCACCGGTGGACCAATGGATGAATGACGACGATCACCGTTACGGAGCTCTGCGGGAGAGCTACGATTTCGAATACGCAGTGATGGAGCAGTCGAGCAAGACGGAGAACACGCATTTTGCTTTCGAGACTTATGACACCTTTGAGTGGTATCTAAACCTAGGGCCACTTTCAAATATCAACGACAAATACCTTCATGGAACGATTCCCTACTGGAACGAGACGGTGGAACATCCGGATTACGACGAATTCTGGAAGAAAGAGGCGTGGGTGCGGCAGTTGCACTCCTCAACCGTGCCGAACTTGAACGTGGCGGGATTCTGGGATCAGGAGGACCCATGGGGTCCGTGGCAGATTTTTCGGCACGCGGCGGAGCACGACCCGGATCATACGAACTTCATGGTGGCGGGACCCTGGTATCACGGGGAATGGCAGCGTGACGAGGCGAAAGGGATCGGGCTGATTCCCTATGGTGGCCACGATACAGCGAAAGAGTTCCGCGAAAATCTGCAGGCGCCGTTTTTCCGGTACTACCTGCACGGAAAGGGCGAGAAGCCGAACTGGAAGGCAACGACGTTTGAGAGCGGACGGAACGCCTGGAAAACGTATGCGGAGTGGCCACCGGCGGGAGCGGAGCAGCGGAGGTTGTATCTGCACGCGGATGGAACGCTTTCGTTCACGAAGCCAGGAGCGGGGGGAAGTGGTCCGGGCTACCGCGAGTACATTTCCGATCCGGCGAATCCGGTGCCATACCGGACGCGGCCGATTTCGCCGACATACCCGGCCGGAGATTGGCGAACATGGGAAGTGGCCGACCAGCGATTCGTGGATGACCGCCCGGACGTATTGGCGTTTGAAAGCGTGCCCCTGGAAGCGGATTTGACGGTCACGGGGCCGGTTGCGGCGAAACTTTTCGCGTCTACTTCAGGCACGGACAGCGATTTTGTGGTGAAGTTGATCGACGTTTATCCGCAGGACGCACAGGCAGACGAATGGAAGCCGGGAGAGGGGCCGAAGCCTGGGCAATATGCGCAGTCGTTGAATGGCTACGAACTGCCGATTGCAATGGAGGTGCGGCGAGGACGGTATCTCGAAAGCTTTGAACATCCCACACCGCTGACTCCGAACAAGGCGGTGGAATGGGATGTGCCGCTGCGCGACCGAGATCACGTTTTTTTGAAGGGCCATCGCATCATGGTGCAAATTCAATCGACATGGTTTCCAGTGATTGACCGAAATCCGCAGAAGTTTGTGCCGAGTATCTATAGGGCAACGGCAGCGGATTACGTGAAGGCCACGGAGCGGGTGTATTGCTCGGGTGAGCTGACATCCTACATCGAGTTTCCCGTGATGAAGTGAGGCCGTGCCCAAAGCACTTTCTGTCCGCGTCCGGGAGGCCTTGCGTGCGAGCGAAAAAACTCGGAACCGGAACCGGATGGATCGAATTAGTATCAAGCTGGGTTCACCCCTCGTCGTAACGAAAGTCCTATTCCGCCGTATTGAATCGCGAGTTCTCGAATGCGATCGCTTCTTCCGATTGCCGTATTTTTGCTGATGGTATCGGTGGGCCTGGGCATACGACTCAACGAGGTGTTCGCCAACTGGCGGCGCCATACCTGGGGAACCTGGCTGCTCCTGGTGACTGCCACTTTTGTGATTCCTTCCGCGCTGGCATTGGGGTTGGCGAATTTTTTTCATCTGACGCTGGGAGAGACAGCCGGGCTATTTCTAGTGGGGGCTGCGCCCGGAGCACCGTTGCTGACGCGAAACATGGCGCGACGTGGTTTCGATTTGCATGTTGCGGCGAGTTATCAACTGTGGGCAGGGTTGATGGTGCCGGTGATGATCCCGCCAGTGGTCGCCGTGGCAGGCAAATTGTATGGGCATCAGATCTGGATTCCCCCAATTGTGCTGCTGGGACAGATTGTGGAGAAGCAGTTTTTGCCGCTGGGGGTGGGCATCCTGATTGCGTGGTATGCGCCGAAGATAGGGGAGTGGTGCGGCCCGACGTTGAACACGGTGGGAAATGTGCTGCTGGGCGTGATGATGGCGGCGGTGCTCTTCAAGATGGGGCCGGAGCTGAAGCTGATTACGCCGTGGGTTCCGGTGGCCGTGGTGCTGCTGGCCGTGGGATCGATCGGAGCGATGATGGTCGTTCGGATGAGCAGCGGAGTAGTACGACAAACATTTGCGGTGTGTAACGCGAACCGGCATGTTGGGCTGGCATTGCTACTGAGCGGGCAGTACATCCACGCGAAGAACGCGCTGCCAGTGGTCGCGTGTTACGCGCTGGCAGCACCTTTGGTCATGTTCCTGTACGTGAAGATATATCCCGCGGCGACGGCTGTCCAAGAGTAACTATCTTCCCCACGGTGATGGAAAGGCATGTGCTCCTTGCCGGCCATTTCTACTTGGAGCGAAATTCCGCTACAATTTGCGACTTGCCCTTATTTCTTGAGGGTTCGAGGTGAGTGGATGAGTGGCCTGCGGCGTGGTCGTGTGTGCAGTAAGAAGACAGAGCCCGGCGGTTCCGGATGGTGGGCTTGCGTGCTGGCTGCCGTATGTTTGATGGCTGCGCCTTGCATCCGGGCGCAGCAGCGGCGGGAGCGGGAGCCGAATTCGGTCTATGCGGAGCGGCGGGCGAAGCTGGCCGCTCGGGTGGATGGGCCGATCATCCTGACGGGCCTAACGGGTCGAGAAGTGGATTCGCAGAGCTACGTCTTCGCGCAGGAGGAGAATTTCTACTACCTGACGGGACACAACGAGGAGGGGGCGGGGTTGATCCTGCTACCTCCGGCGGAGAGCAAGGCGAAGCGCGACGACTTCACCGGGCCGCGAGAGATTTTCTTTTTGCCGGAGAAAAATCCATTGAAGGAGAAATGGAACGGTGTGCGAATGTCTCCAACAGATCCGGGAATCCAGGCACGGACCGGGTTTGCGGAAGTGCTGGGGTTTGGGGAGATGCGGGCGACAATCGAGAAGCTGGCTAAGTTCTACCCGACGGTGTACACAATCCTGCCGTATGAAAAGGAGCTGGGCGGATATCCGCACGAAAAAGAAACTGTGGACTGGATCAAACTGGCGGCACCGCAAGCGACCCTGAAAGACATTCGTGACGAGATCACGGCGGAGCGACTGATCAAATCGCCCACGGAAATGGTGCTATTGCGGGAAGCCATCGACTTGTCAGTGGACGCGCATTTTGCGGCGATGAGAATGATGCGGCCAGGGCTTTGGGAGTACCAGGTGGCGGCGAAGATGGTGGAGGTGCATGGCATGGGCGGATCGGAGGCGGAGGCCTACGCGCCGATTGTGGGGGCCGGGCCCAATTCGACGGCCCTCCATTACGACAAGCTGAGCCGGAAGATCGAGGATGGGGACGTCGTGGTGTTGGACGTGGGGGCGCAATATTCCGGCTATGCGGCGGACTTAACGCGGACGCTGCCGGCGAATGGGAAGTTCACGCCGAGGCAAAGGGAGATTTACGACATCGTGCTGGGAGCGCAGAATGCAGCGATGGCAGCGGTGAAACCGGGAGCGACGATGTGCCGGAAGGGCAAGGAAAGCCTAGGTAAGATCGCGTACGACTACATTAACACTCACGGGAAGGATCAGTCCGGGAAGACGCTGGGGCAATATTTCATACACGGACTGGGACACAATATAGGACTGAATGTCCACGATCCGGGAGATTCGTGCAAGCCGCTGATGGTGGGACAGGTGGTAACCGTGGAACCGGGGATTTACATCCCGGAGGAGAACCTGGGCGTACGGATCGAAGACGATGTGCTGGTTACGGATACGGGATATGAGCTGTTGAGCGCGAAGTTGCCGCGGAGCGCGGACGAGATCGAGAAAATCATGTCGGAGGGGGCAAAAGAGAGGGCGGCAGAAACAGCGAAGTGAGGAAACGGGAGGCTTCTGCCTTTATGGACGGCACGGCGTGGAGGGCTGGCTTTAAAAAACATGGCCCGACCGCAACCAAGAAAATGAGCAGTCGAGATTAACGGGTCGAGCCATGTGGATGGAGCGTTTTGTGGGCAGAGTCAGGAGTTGCGCATCCAAGTGCCCTTCTGCCCTTTTCTGGAAAGTCTATCCTCCGGGAATTCTAGGCGAACGCGATACCGGTCCTACGGAGCCTTGCGAACCCCCCTAGGCCAAACAAGGTGAGAAGTCCAATGGCCAGCAAAGCGATCGAGGATGGCTCCGGCACGTCCGTTGGGCCGCCGTCATTAGCCGTGAAGTTGAAGGTAGGGGGGCCAGAACCTGAGTTGCTATTCCAGTTGGTCCACGTAAACACGAGGTAGTCTCCAGCAGCCACACCCGTTCCGCCTGAGAAATCAAAGGACGCGGTCGTCGCGGTCGTGGGTGGCATATTTGGGGAGACGCAGTTGCTAGTAGTAAATACCGTGGTTGTGCCGCAGGTGAAGGTATGGCCATTCGTTGAGTAGTCGGCCACAATGTCTAGGGAGGTCCAGGTAGTGCCCGAAGTGTTCTGAAAACTGATAGTGGTGCCGGCCCCACCATTATTAACTCCGGGCGCGTAAGTCCACACGTAATTCTCAGCCGATCCGGATCCGGTTGTACTGGAACCGAGATCGATCTTTGGATCTGTGTCGTCTGCCAGCGCAGACTGCGCGGCAAAGGCCCCAGTGACTAGAAGTACCAGTGCTGCGAATACGGGAAATTTCAAACGTTTCATCAGCTACCCTCCTGGCGAATTTGAGAGGTTGCCCTGGGTGCAATTTCGAAGGAGTAGGGTAATCCCCGTATGAACTGCGGGCACGGTGATTGCCATACAGAGCGCAAAATCGGCGCGTTGCAACGGTTTGAAATCAGTATGAATAGAATGCTGGACCAGTCAAATGAAGAGAGCGGGTATGCAAGAAAGTCTCCTCTCGTGCCAACCGGATTCATGTTGTTTTCCAAAATTGCCGAGATAAATTTCGTATAAAAACCGTATAAAAATTGCGATCGCCCCTTTTGAGTCTGCGTGACGGACCGAATCCGCAGGATGCGAAAGAGATGAGTTGCCCGCGCCGCCAGTACTAAGCGGAGGAGCGAAGACGAGAGCAAAAAGCATATGAGGAAACAACAGAGCAGCGGGCGGCAACGGAAACAGAATTGAAGCAAAATGCCCGGGCGCCTGATTGACGGGTATGCGGATATGGACGGAAAAAAGGGACCACCCCACGGACCGTGCCAACTCATCCGCCGGTTAGCCTACTTTGCTAAGTTTTTCCTGTGATCCAAGTTTGCTATCGGATAGTTCCGCGTACGTGGCCGACTGTCCATCACTCGCAAAAATAATGAATCCTGACTTTGGGCCCGCTAGGTACGACAATCCGATTGCCATGATGACGTCTCCACTGACTTCAGCAATGGTCAGTTCAAATTCACAAACTGAACCCGTCATCATTCCTTCTAGGCTATACCTATCCGTTCTTTCTATCTTCTGGCCAGGCGTTCCGAAAAGCGCTCCCAACCCACTCACTTCTTTCTTAATCTCGACCGAGCCAGTAACCCGATTGGAATCAAGCGTCAGCGGCATCTGTCCGAAGGGGAACTTCCAATACCCATTTACTGGTGGCGGAACAGCCGACAAAGATCTGCCTAAATTAATCAAAAAACTCTTGTTGGTGGCTGCCTTTTCAAGCAGTTGGTTTTCTTTTTCCTTCTCACGTTCTCTTCGTTGATAAATTTCGGCCAAGCATTTTTCTACTCTTGTCACATGGCCCTCAACCTTCATGGCTTGCTCAATGAGCGTTTTTGCTTCATCCGCCATTCCGGCGTCCAGGTACATAAATCCAAGATTTGCCGCGGAGAGTGACTCCCCCATCGAAAACGCTAACTTATAATGTTCAACGGAAGCGACAGGTAATTTGCAGTCGGAACATAGTAGGGCTAGGTTGTGCAGAGAGCTAGAATCTTTTCTGTTCCTCTCATAAAGAAACTTGAAATGTGACAACCCCAATTCGTTGAGATCCTTGCGGTGGTAATCAAGGGCAAGACTAAAACGGAGTGGAAGCAGTGGGTTCTCGTGGAGTGAGGATTCAGCAATCGCAAATGCGAAGTACTCCTTACCAGTGATTTTCAAAAGTTGGTACTGGACCCCGATGGCTTCATCGCGGAGATCGTCAGTTGCGATCGGTAAAGCTTTGGTTATCGTTTCATAACCTTCTTTGTATTTTTTTGCTTCTCGAAATGCCTTCGCGGCACTTACCAAGCTATGTGCCTTCCCGCTGCCGTCTTGCAGAGCGGCTGCTTCAACATACAAATGTGCAGCCTCCTCAAATTCCTTTGCCGCAGACAAACAACGAGCCATCGCAGCCACTGGCGCAGCACGTTTGGAGTTTTCAGCCCTCAAGCGTCTCAGATTCTCAAGTGCGTCGGCAGCACCCATCGCAAACCGCTGCTCGAAGTACAAGGAATCCCACGCCACCATGTCAAAGTCTTTGATCTTTCCAGCTTTTATTAACTCCTTCCCAGATCGCCATGCTGCATCGAGACCAATGAAGTCTTGTTGTTCTGCAGCCTCTCCCATTTCAAAATAGTGCTTAGCGATGTCTGGTTCTTCGGTTTCCGCTTTCGGTCCTTCGACTTTAGGCTCCGAAGCTGCTTGCTCGACGACAACTTCTCGCTGCTCCTGTCGTACAGTAACCACGACTTTCACCTCTGTACCAGCTGTTCTTGCAAGTAGGTCGTGTACCATCTGATTGAGCTTTGGATAAACCTCGGAGGGGTTTTTAGGGTCAAATGGAATATATTCGAGATCGCCCTGTAAACCAAATATCTCCACTCCATTCTCCCTTAAGAGGATTAATTCCTTCCCGGCGTGGAGTGCATATCCAGACTCTTGAAGTACCCAAGCGGGAGCACTCCAGATCTCAGGCTCGACGCTACCGGAGAGGATTTGAAGAGCGCCCTTAACTTTCGATTCAAACCTGTACACCGGATAACGCTTCGTGAAGAAACCTATAAAGACATCCCTTTCATCAATCATGCGTTGAACTTTTGCCGAGACCGATTCCACCTCTGCGGCTTCAGCAGTTTCGCAGATGAATCCAGCCTTACGGTAGGTATCGAGGAATTCTAGAATAGGCCGAATTCGTTCTTCGTCCTGAGGAGCAAAACTGCGCGCTATGAAAGCGTTTAGCTGTACCATTAGCTATCACCTCAGCGTTTAATCGAGTTAACGTAGAAACTAGAGCTATTGACGTCGATATTACAAGTTGTGAAGAATTCCGGTCAAACGTGCCAACCTCAACCAGCACCCTGCAACAATGCCGCCCAAGAAGGCTTCACGACTCGGATAAATCAAATTCCAAGGACAACCAACACGGGGAGCGGCGACGACCTATTCTTGTCGCAATCCCATCACCACTTTCACTAGCGTTGAGACCTTCACCTTCTTTCGATTCAGAACAGCGCGAATCGTCTTCCGATCAAGTCCCGTTTCTTTAGTTGCTCTCCGCAATCCACGCATATTGATTTCCGCCACTAAACCTTCGTTTGCCGCAACCCTTCCGCCATCGTAGTGAATACATATATCATCGATGTTCTCGATGAAATCGCCTTTGCCTTGTTCAAACCGCGACACTTCTTTCCCGATGCAGTGCTGTAAACCGCCCTTGATCGTCATACGCCGCAGCAATCCGCGTGTATGGGCCTCGCATTTGTCTCCGTTTGGTCCGAGCGATTTGATTTCGGGGTGTTGAATGTAACCGCACAGAATATCGCCCAGCGTGACAATATCGGCTCGCGAGAATCTGTCCAGGCGATAGCGCTTCCCGTCGCTCGTATTGATGCACGCAGAGTGTATCCAGCCTGCGCGATTCTTACTGAAGGGAGTAAGTAGCGTGAGCTTGAGCTTATCGCGTGTTCGAGGATGCAATACAAAACCGAACGGACTGGCTCTTCCCTTCATCTGCTCCAAATAGTGAGGTGTGGAGATTCGCATTTTCATCATTGCAGGTAGGGCAATCCATGGCGGCAAACCATCCAGATCGGCAGCAGTTTCAGGGTCAATAGCGCGTCCGGCGATCATCAAGACACTACAATCCGGTTCCATAATCTGCCTGAATTCGAGAGCCAAGAGAAAGCGCCACAACTCCCACCACCATTTCGGCAGCCCATTCTCACGCTCTTCACTTGGAGCAAAGAAGATCAGACCGTGCGCTTTTGGATCAACAATCGAAATGCAGTTGCGATGATCGCAGAATGCTGCGCCGCATTTCGTTGTATAGAGCGCATAACGCTTAGCTGCTATCGAGATCCCAAAAAGCTGACGTTGAGTGCCGTTTTTATCGTAGTTTTCATCTGTCAGTCGCAGTAGTTGCGGCACAATTGTGCGGTTGTACGGTGAAAGAACATCGAACCGCTGTCTAATCTGCTCAACTTCGCTCCAAGACAGTGCCTTAACTGGTGAAGCGCCATCAGACATCGTGACGGTTCCGCCAGCCTTGCTCGCAACGATGGTTAACGCATCCGTATCGCAGCAGAGATACGTTCCTCCAGCATCGCGGACGCACCGCTCGATCATCGCCAGCAGCAGCCGCCCGCCAGCTGTAATCAGTGCTCCTAACAAGGGAAAATAGAAGCTGCCAGGCTGCTCGATAGTATCTGGTGCGAGCTGCTCTTTTACGTGGTCACCAGAATAGACTGTGATCCTGGGACGGTTGCTAGGATCAACCTTTATTGGATTTAGTTCGAGATAGGTTCCGTAAGACGTGCTGTTCGCCACGATTTTTAGGAAGTGCTGCAACCGGTCATCAGCTTTGTTCTGCTTCCGGTATTCGATAACACGCGTGAAGAAATCTTCTTTCCTAGGATCAACTGATATTACACCGCGTAGTTTAATGCGCTTGAGGCGACGCTGTTTTCCATGCGGCACGATGCGAAAAGCTTCTAAGACGTTCGGGGTACGCACATTCTCGCTCAATAGCACGCTGGCAATTAGATCGGGACCCGCGACCCACATTGGCTGCTTCCAGTGCAGTGAGTTTAGGCCGATGTTACAGGTGCCGGATTTGCTGTCGTACACAGATCGAACCGGCAAAACATCACCATCGGGCACGATCCGCGCGTAGAAGTTAAGCTGCTTCCAAAACGCAGGCTTGAATACGTCATCCAAGGTCACCTTTGACAGCAGTGCCCGCACGTCCTCCGCCGCATCCTCAGTTGTAAGCCTTGCTGCCGTCAGAACATCCCAGATGCCGAGCAACGCATCTACAGTTGGATACTCGCTGGTAAGATCAACCGGCACTACGGGCACCGGCCAACGTCGGATACGACTTTCCGCCCGCCCACCGTAATAAGCTGCCATAGCGATTCCGTGAATATTTTGAGGAATTTCTTTGAACTTGCGCATAGGCTCGGCGATCCTCATTGCCCGCAGATACGCCTTGCCTAGTGAGGCGGGACTGTAAGCATGGTCGGGCCGCAGCGAAATAGGATGCAGTTCGTACTCGTGCTTTAGTGCGTTGAGCAGGCCGAGCGTGGCGTGGACATCTGTACGCGCGTATGTAATCTCCTCATCGGTTATGAGGCCTGTAGGGTCGTGCTCCTCTCGCTTTTTCGGCTTAGACTTAAACTCATCAATTGCAGCGGCCAGTGAATAACTGTTATCCGTCAGCGCAAAAGCGAGAGTATGCAAATCCAGAAAGCGGCCGCGACGCCATCTGTGCTGCTCATCTTTTCGGCGAACAGCGGTTAATTCGAACTTCTCAGCGACTCCGTTCAAAGGGGCAATGCGAACGCGTGGACGATGGATATTCTCGACCTGCTTCTTGCTCAAGTTGCTGAGAATAAATGAGAACCCGCCATTGTGTGCGGGGGTCCAGCGAGCAGCGATACGCGCAATGTCGAACGGCAGATTGAAACCAACAATCAGGGCGCCAGCACGGACGGATTCCCAAAATATGCGCTCAACGAAATCTGTCCGGGAGAGTACCTTTAATTCCGGCTCGGCGTTGTTTACAAGTTCGCTGGCGAGGTGCTTCTGAGCGTATTTGATGATTCTCTGAATATCATCCTGGGCCAGCCCATCGCGGTAGAAGATTCCCTCCTGGACGGTCACATACTCTGTGCCCCGTAGCTGGCAGAAGCGCCAGACGCCAAAATTGAGGGTCTGTTCGAGATCAAGCGTCGTCTCCGTATCCCAGACGAGAGCATAATCAGGCCAAAGCTCCGGCGACCGTGACCGCTTCACCGCTTGCTCTGGTTTCTCGATATCCCCACCAGCGACGACGGTGTGTGCCCGCAGATAAAGATCGTGGATCACGTTATTTCTCCATTCTTTTGGCAAATCGCCGGCATGCTTCAGCCAGAAGTGAAAAATGCACGGCTAATGCTCGAAAAATTGCCCGAGCAAACTTGGTTGTTTCTTTTTCGCAGGTCATGGGGACCTCCGAGTCGGTTAAAGCCTCATGTGCACCCGCGTGGCAATTTAGGCAGACCGCAACAGTGGCCTCATCGCGGTCCTCGCCAAACAGGTGGTGATTCTGGATACGGCGCGGACGCACGAGGAGGGCGTCAGTGTTTCCGCAGTAGAAGCAAAGGGGCATCTCCACGTTCTCAGTTGCTTCTGAGAGGCGACGCGCGGCGCGGGCTGGATTGCGTAGTCCCATGCTTATCCCTCCCTGCCCGCGGGATTATGGCGATAGAGCCCGTCGAGTTTGACTTGATCGGCGTCAGCCAGAATCTGGAGACGTTCGGGATCAGTGAGCAATTCGACGCCGCCCACACGCTTACCGACGAACGGTTTGAGCCATTCACTATCTCCTGGGGGGCGAAGGAAGCGATTGACAGCTACTAAATGTGCAGAGGCAAGCTGTGCCTGCTTCGAGGAGCGGACGACAACCGACACATAGCCGTCAAAGCCCAAGACGGTTAAATCACGTCGCAAGCTATCGCTGCGCGTAGCTGTGTACCGTCCCGTAGGGCCACGCCGAAGTTGTTTCCCGATGTACCTACGAACGGTGCGAAGAGTAGTGTGTTCTAGGGCCGCAGCTTCAGTCGGCGATTCGCCACGACTGCGTACTCTTGCCAGAACTGCGAGAGCCCGGAGTCGTGCCGGATTCTGAAATTGTTTGCGTTTCATGTTCCGCAGGATACAGATCCTGTCGGATACGTCGAGCATTCATACTCCACGGCAAGCGAAAACCTTGGCTTAAGCCAGTAGAATCAGGATTTTTCGGGAATCGAGATTTTCTCTTCGCGGAGAGAAGAGAGAGTGAATACCTTCTGATTATCCTCGGCGCAGCTGCAAGAAACGAGCTATCGCTCGCGATTTGTCTTGTTGAATGAGTTTGCGAAGGTGCGGGTCTTGATAAGCTTTTACCCAAGAATGCGGCCACCCGATCCATGTCGGCAAGGGTTTAACCTTGCGTTCGTCCATAATTTTTAGGAACTCGGTTGGTGTTTCCGCAACATCATCTATTTCATAAATCTGCTTGTCCCTGCGTATCCGCTCTTTATCTCGCGCTCGTTGCTTTTTGGGAGTTGTCGACCCGTGGAGAACACCATTGGGTTGGACGATATGCACTTGAGGCATTGGTGTCGGCCAACGCTGCTGTAACCGATGTAACTGCTGATCAAACACTCCCTCAATCAGAGTTTGAATCTGCTCCACAGTGCCAAGTGTCTTTTTGGCTGACTCCATAGCCTCCATCTGTTCGCTGTTGACCGGATTGTAGCCTCCCCTCCGAAGTGGTTCTGGCAGTGAAGCATAGATGTGAGCGGGAAACCCTTCGACTACTGCTCGCATTTCCAGTGCCCACGCAGGTGCGTCATCGGCAACTAGGTTGTACGTGCCGCGGAGTGTGTCCGACTCTACATCATTCAAGGCGGGCTGTTCCTGACGTCCGGCTAATGTATCCAAGATCATGTCGACGATCTTGCGGTGGGCGAGCAACCAAAAGCATGAGTTACGCTGGAGAACTGTGGTGTCAGGTATGTCGAACTGATTACGCAAATCGGGGTACTTACCCAGAAGTTGCATCACCGTATTGATCTCAGCATGCAAGACACTGGTTAATAATTCATCGCTAGGAAACCACAGAGGCTCACCATCAAACATTTTTGTAATTCTAATGGACAAGACCCGACAAGTGCCAGTAAGGAAACCATCTGAAAGGTGATAAAATACAGATAAGTGCTTCTTTATCATAATGATAAAGAAGCAAGTGGGCCTGCCGCCTGTTCGCAGCAGACGACAAGCCCTAACCACCATAGGAGGTATCAGCTCCCAATGGCAGCTATCGAGAACCTACCTCAACAACCGCAGCACCGCAATTTCGTTCCAATCATACCGCGTCACGGCGTCGTGACTCTCTCTGGTTACGGCATACGGGCCCAAGTCGAACGCGGTCATCTATTACTTGAGGATGGTATTGCGGCGGACCGTCGTCGCGCTCGCTTTCCTCGTGTCGGCCACGGCTTAAAGCGACTGGTGATTATCGGTTCCGATGGAATCGTCTCTTTGGCTGCGATTCGTTGGCTGGCAGATCAGAGCGTCTCGTTGGCAATGCTCGAACGAAATGGATCGGTCTTGGCTACTACGGGTCCGGTTCGTCCGTCTGACTCGCGTTTGAGAAGAGCCCAAGCGCTAGCGCAGAACAACGGGGCTGCACTTCAACTCGGGATTCAATTAATCGGTGCAAAGCTTTCCGGCCAAGAAAAGGTGGCCCGTGAAAAACTGCGAAACCTTACTATTGCGGACAAAATTGCGAACTATCGAGCTGGACTAAAATCAGCCGCAAATCTCGAAGCAGTCCTCGCGATTGAAGCAGCTGCTGCATCCACCTATTGGTCCGCTTGGTCGAACCTGCAGATTTTCTATCCACAAATGGTTCTTAAGAGAACTCCGAATCACTGGCGAATTTTCGGTGCGCGAGTTTCCCCGTTAACGGGATCGCCCCGCCTAGCGGTGAATCCTCCGAATGCCATCCTTAATTACCTGTACGCGATCTTGGAATCTGAAGCCCATTTAGCTGCGGCGGAACTTGGACTCGATCCTGGGCTAGGTGTTTTGCATAAGGACAGACCCAATCGGGAGAGTCTGGCGTGTGATCTTATGGAACCAGCCAGGCCACTGATCGACGCCTATGTGTTTGACCTGTTAAATCGCGGCCCCCTGCGAAGGGAATGGTTCTTCGAGGAAAGAAGTGGGAATTGCCGTTTGATGAACACATTCGCAATGCAGCTCTCGGAGACTGCGCTAGCGTGGCGACGAGCAGTCGCAACCTATGCTGAAGAAGCTGCTGGAATTTTCTGGCAAGGTAGACGTAAGGACCCCAGTCCTCTACCGACTAGGCTGACACAGGCCCGACGAAGTGAAGCCAAGGGAGGGAATCTCCCATCGAGAACTCCAAGCGTTCCCCAGGCAAAAGTCCGTTGCCCTCTGTGTGGATCACCTGTTACCACCGGATCAGTGTATTGCGCGAAATGCGTCCCTGATGTGAATCGAGAAAATATGTTGCGACAAGCAAAGTTGGGGCAGATCGCCACGCATAGCGCCTCAGCCGAGACTCGGAGAGCCGCGACACAGGCAAAACAGGCTGAGGCGCTACGCAGATGGGATCCATCAACCCTTCCTAACTGGCTCGATGAAGATTTTTATCGAAGAGAAATTCTACCCCGATTAGCCAGTTTTGCAGTTAAGAAAATCCGACTCGCTATTTCTGTGTCTCACCCTTACGCCGACTTAATCCGTAAAGGTGAACGGATTCCACATCCGAGGCACTGGCTTGCTCTTGCAAACTTCGTCCGCACTTCGCCAAGTTAACCGTTGAGTAGCTGATCGTTTCCCTTCTTTTTTAATGCCCGTGCGATGCAAGCTGGCCATTCAATAGCTTATTTTGTTTGGGCGATGAGTTGGGCGACCCTGGAATTTGGGCCGACGGGCTCAACGAAAAGGATTTGCTGAGGATTCAGGTACATGCGGTCGGGCTCGTGCAATTCCTTGCCACGCTTGATGAGGATATTGGTGGATTGCTTGGTCTCGGAACTGGTTTGTGTAGTGACGTAGAAGACGTCTGTGAGAACGGGTTGATGGCCTCCGTAGCCCTGGAGATGACCAAAATAAACGGCTCCGTTGGTGAGAAGGACGGCCTGGTAGCCAGTGGAGAATTGAACATCGTGGTCGCGGAAGCGATCGACAAAGTGCCACGCAGCCGCGGCAATCAACATGACGCCCGCCAGGATCCAGACGACCTGTACGAGAACGATCCCTCGCTGGTTGCGATTCAAGATGAGCCTCCTGTTTCGTGTGTCCGCCGCCCTTACGCGATCGTTGCGCCTCTGTTCTGTCGGGAAAGGATAGCGACGGCGAGAATCCCAATTACGAGGAGGAGCAGGCCTGACGGCTCAGGGACGTTAGTGCCCCCGCTGCTACCTCCGTTTCCCCCACTCCCACCGCTTCCGTCGTCGATGCTGCCGCCGCCTCCGCCGCTACCCATGGCTTCGATATCCAGACTGACGCTGTTGGCGCCGTAGACCACATGGCAGACATCGCCGGTCGGACAGGTCCAGCCCTCGAAGTCCACGTTCGCGAACTCTCCCGCAAGCGACCCGGCCAGTAGGAATGTGAAGTCCTCGCCAGCTATCGGCGTAAAACCGGAATAGGCAGTGAAATCGACAGTGCCGTCCAATGTGGCTAGGCCGGTCACGTCCAAGACACCGAAGCCACCAGGATAGGCAGTCAGTAACTCAATGTTCAGAGCGCCGAGGGAGCCTTGCGTGTAGTTTCCATTGATGGTCAGTGTGCCGGGCACAATGCCGTTGACATTCGCCGGCTGAGCTCCCGGCTCCACGATTCCAGCGGAATTGTTCACGTCGCCGTTGATCGTCCCTGTTCCGAGAAGACTGCCGCCCTGGAGCTGGACAGCCGACACCGAGTTCATGGTTCCATAGACGTAGGTGCTTCCCCCATACGCGACAAACGAGCTACCTGCCGCATTAGTCAGGGTCGAGGCCACACCAATGACGATGCCGCCCTGACTGGGGTCGCCAAAAACTTGGACTGAACCATTGTTGACGACGTTTACTCCGGGCTCAAGGGCCAGAAAGCCGCTAAAAACCTGCAGATTGCCATTGTTCTGGAGTTGGCCAAAATTGTTTAGCCCGGCGATGCCAAGAAAGCCATTGTTGATAATCGACCCGGTATTGACCGAAGGAGACTGTCCGATACCAGATCCGATATCGATTCCGCCATTAGCTTCAATCGTGATCTGGCCAGAGTTGTTGAGCGAGGAGATCGTGCCACCTCCCCCCGAGATTTCAAAGGTCCCGTAGTTCGCGAAAGAGCCTGTGCCCGTAATCGTTCCGTTGCTGGTTATAGTCGCGCCCAAGGAATTCGTAACATTCCCGTTGTTGGTAATCGTTCCGTTGTTGGTTATGGTCGCGCCCGAGGAATTCGTCAGATTCCCGTTGTTAGTGATCCCGTCGTTGAGGATCGTGCCGTGAGAGTTGTTGAGGATCGTAGCGTTGTTGGTCAGGCTGGTGCCGGCGTCAACCATAATCGTGCCGCCCGAGAAGTTTTGGATCGTGCCATTATTTGTGTTTGTAGACGAAAGCCCGGTAAGCTCAATGCTCCCGCCGAGGTTGTAAATTGTGCCGGAATTCGTTAATGTCCCGGTGATACTTCCGTAGTTGGTGACCGTGCCGTCCACGGCATTCGTTAGCCTAACGTTCCTGAGGCTTCCGCCGGTTTCGTTCTCGATTAGCCCTGTATTAAGTACGATTCCGTTATCAATTAGGCCGCTGTTGAACACCGTTCCCCCAGCGTTGTACAGCGTGTTTTGCGTTGTATTTGGATAGCTCAACCCTTGCTCGATCGCTACAGCGTTGTTGATCGTGCCCTCATTCAGAATAGTCCCATCGCTCCCGTTCGGTCCTTCGTTGAAAACATAGCCGACAGTAGTGTCCAACTCCAAGCCGTAACCAATTAGGCAGACCGAGGCCACATTGTCTACAAACCCGCCGTTGGTATTTACATTGCTTGTAAGCGGGCAAGTCAAATTCTGCGCCGAGGCCACCACGCAGAAAGCGAGCCCTAAAAAACAGGCGAGAATGTAGCGAATTCCAAGCAGGTCGGACCGATATTCTAGCTGGGTCAGCATTAGAAGCCTCCAAGAAACAACCACCCGCTCGTCCTCGTCCTACAATCCCGTCCGACCCGAGACAAACAGGGGGCAGTTCCCCCGGCGACACCTCAGCGCGCTCAGAGGTGCTACATAAGCTCCAAATGCAGCCCCCAAAGCAATGCAGAGCGGATAAAGAATTGGTAAGGAAGGGGTAAAGACCTAAGTCACTCATCTACGGAAATTTAACTTGCTCAGTGGGGCCATTCCGAGGCAGAATGTCGCTCACATCGGGTGGATCCTGTCCCCCATCGGCGCTGGTTACTATGGGTAATATTTTTCGTTTCGGCCCATACGAATCCAACCCCCGCAGCCGTGAGCTCTATAAGCATGGCGCCAAGCTCAAGATTCGCCCTCAGCCTCTACAGGTACTAAATCTCTTGCTCAGTCGCGCCGGGGACGTCGTCACCCGCGAAGAGTTTCGCAGCCAGCTCTGGTCCAATGATACCTTTGTGGATTTTGAGCACAGCCTCAATACCTCGATTCGCGAGTTGCGGGCTGCCCTCGACGATTCGGCAACGGAACCCCTCTACATCGAAACGCTGCCACGCATTGGCTACCGTTTCATCGCACCTGTGGAACAAATCAAACCCGAGCTCGCCGCCATCTCGCGCACCCCTGCGGTTGTGCCTCCAGCCTTAGCGAATGCGGAGAATCCTGCTTCTGCATCGGTCGTGCGGCCACGCTCTCGATGGGTCGTGGCGCTGGCCCTTGTCGTTGTCTTGGAGTTTGCTTTTGGCGTCTATCTCGCACGATTCCGCGTCAACCCGCGCTCCACAGCGATGCCCCCCAAGGTCATGCTCTTCGTGCTTCCTTTCGAGAATCTCACTGGCGACGCTGCGCAGGATTATTTCAGTGTGGGCCTCTCTGAAGAGATCGTCACCGCACTGGGCCGTGTGGATCCCCCCCGTCTTGGCGTCGTCGCTGACTCATCGAAGAGCCAGGACAAACAGCATCCCCTGCGTGCAGATCAGATTGGCCGCCAATTCGGCGCGGATTATGTCCTGCAAGGGAGTGTCCAGCGCGAATCCAGCCGCTTCCGCGTTACCACGCAGCTCATCCGTACGCAGAATCACGCCGAGGTCTGGTCGCGTCAGTACGACCGTGACTCGGGTACCGTGCTTATTCTCGAAGATGAAATCGCGGAAGAAGTTGCCGATGAAATAGAGCCCCTCGTGAATTCCGACTCGAAATCATCCTCTTCGACGCGGAGCGTCCTTGCCTCCACAGCCCCGCCCTATCAAGCCCATGATCTCTATCTCAAAGGACGCTACTCTCTGAATAAACGTACCGCCGAAGGATTCCACCAAGCTGCCAACTATTTTCAGCAGGCAATTTCGAGCGATCCAAATTACTCCCAGGCCTACGCGGGTCTCGCTGAAACTTACGTGCTCATGAGCAGCTGGCACCTGGCGCCGCAAAAAGACTACATACCAAAAGCCCGAAGCGCGGCCTTGAAAGCACTTCAGCTGGATGAAAAACTTCCCGAAGCACACACTTCGCTTGCCCTAATCGCCGAAAATTACGATTACGACTGGGATACCGCCGAGAAGGAATACCGTCGGGCCATCGAACTGGATCCCAACTATCCAACGGCGCGCCAGTGGCACGCCGAATGCCTCGCCTACCAGGGCCTTTTCGATGAAGCTCTTGCCGAAAGCGAGCGAGCGCGGCAGCTCGATCCGCTTTCCTTAATCGTCTCCGCGGATCATGGCGCGATTCTCTATTATGCCCGACAGAACGATCGCGCCATCGAGCAGTTCCGCAACGTTCTCGACATTGAGCCCGGCTTCCGGCGTGCGCACATGATCATCTACGCCTATGTGCAAACCGGGCGCTACGCAGAAGCACTGGCGGACATTGCAAATTGGCGCCGCGCGGAGGATGCGCCCGAGACCTGGGCAGCGGAAGCGTTTGTTTATGGCCGGTGGGGACGTCATGCTGAAGCCCGCCGCAACCTGACGAAATTCCAGCAACTTGCGCTTCGCAAAGGACTCGATCCTACGCCTTGGTTGATCCTCGCCTACGCCGGAATGGGCCGGAACGACGACGCCCTCTCACTCCTTGAAAAAACCCATGCGGAACACTCCAACCTGCTCACCATACTGAAAGTTGAACCCGCCTTCGATCCCCTCCGCGACGACCCCCGCTTTCAATCCCTCCTCAAGAGTATCGGCCTGAGCCAATAACGCCAATTCCTCACTCAAAGTATTCAGGGGTGGTCCCTTTTTTCCCTCCGTATCCGCATACCGCCGTTTGATTGACCAGTCAGCGAGTTGCCGTTTATACCAAGAGATGGGTGGTCCCTTTTTGCCCACCATATCCGCATACCCGGCGCCTGATTGACCGGTACGGGAATGGGCGTTTATACTGGATTTTCGCGTTGGGAAGAGGGTTTCCCGGCGTGCCTCATGCCTCCGTTAGTCGGGCAGATCATTCCACGCGTCGCTCCTTCGGGATGTCGTCTGGAATTTGCGAAATGAAATGCAAATTTAGAGGGAGTCAAATGCCGCTATGCGCGGCGCACTGAACTTATGAGCAGCATTAAAGCAACGCAATTGCGCCCCGGGATGGTGATCGTGCACGAGGGCGATTTGTTTTCGGTGTTCAGCACCGAACACCGAACGCCGGGAAACAAGCGAGGGTCCATGCAGACGCGGATGAAGAATCTGCGGAGCGGGGCAATTATCGATTACCGGTTCCGAGCGGAAGAGTTCGTGGACCGGGCGATCCTGGACGAGATCGAGTTCGAATACCTCTACAGCGAAGGCGACGAATACTGCTTCATGAACACGGAAACCTACGAACAGATGCACATGAACAAAGAAGAGCTCGGGGAGACGGTGTATTACCTGGTGCCGAACACGGTGGTAAAGATTGAGTTCCACGAGGAAAAGGCAATTGGCGTGGGTTTGCCGGACACGATGGACCTGAAGGTGGTACAGACGGAGCCGACCTTGCAGAAAGCAACGGCAAGCTCGGTGATGAAGCCGGCGACACTGGAGACGGGCCTGGTGGTTAACGTGCCGCCGTTTGTGAATGAGGGAGACAAGATTCGCGTGGACACGTCGGAAGCGCGGTACGTGCAGCGGGTGGAATAGATTCCGCCTCCGCAGCTGGGCCGGGACACCGGTTCAGAAGAGGTAGAAGAGGAGAGCCTCCGGGAAACCGGGGGCTCTTTTTGTTTTTGGAGATCAGGAGAGAAAGGAGGCGGAGAAGTTGGTTTGGCTGCCGGGATCCCTCGACCTTGCACGGGGCTGGTGGAATGGCAGGACAAGAGGGCCGGGCAAGTCCGGCCGCTACGAAGGATTAGGTGTAGATAGTGAAAACCGGGAAGGCGCGGTGGCGCTGCCAGGTCAGGCGCGGTTGGCGACGCCGAGTTCGCCGACGGGATGGGCACCGAAGACGCGATCGAAGAGCTTGTCGACGTAGCGGAGCTGGCGTTGGAGATCGAAAGTGTGTTCTAGATCCTTGGGGGAGAGGAATTTGGTTACGCGGGGATCCTTCGCGACGTGGTCGCGGAAACTGGTTTCGGTTTCCCAGGCGGCCATGGCGTTTTCCTGGACGGTTTTGTAGGCATCGTCGCGCGGCATACCCTTTTCGACGAGGTCCTGGAGAAGCTGGCCGGAAAAGACGAGGCCGTGGGTGGCTTCGAGGTTGCGGAGCATGCGTTCGGGAAAGACGCGCAGTTCGCCGACGAGTTGGACCATTTTGGAGAGCATGTAGTCCACAAGGATGGTGGAATCGGGAAGGATAACGCGCTCGACGCTGCTGTGGGAGATATCGCGCTCGTGCCAGAGGGCGATGTTTTCATAGGCGGCGAGCATGTTGCCCCGGACAATGCGGGCGAGGCCGCAGATTTGTTCGGCGGTGACGGGATTCCGCTTGTGGGGCATGGCAGAGCTGCCGCGCTGTTCGTTGCCGAAGTGTTCTTCGGCTTCGCGGACTTCGGTGCGCTGGAGATGGCGGATTTCCATGGCGATTTTTTCGCAGGTGGCGGCGATGAGAGCGAGACTGCTGAGATATTGGGCGTGGCGGTCGCGCTGAATGACCTGCGAAGCGACGGGCGTCACGTGAAGCCCGAGTTTCTTGCAGATGTTTTCTTCGATTTCAGGGCCGAGATGTGAGGCATTGCCGACGGCTCCCGAAATCTTGCCGAATTCCATGGTGCGCGCCGCTTCACGGAAGCGGGAGATATTGCGCTGATTTTCCGCAAACCAGTTGGCGATTTTGAGGCCGAAGGTGATGGGTTCGGCGTGAATGCCGTGCGTGCGGCCGATCTGGGGCGTGTGCTGGAATTCGTGGGCGCGGAGATCGAGAACTTCTCCGAAGATGACCAGATCGCGTTCGATGATGCGGGAGGCGTCGCGGACGAGCAAGGCCTGCGCGGTGTCGACCACGTCGTTGGACGTCATGCCGTAGTGCAACCAGCGCGCAGCGACGGGGTCGCCGATGGATTCGCCGACGGCCATGGTGAAGGCGATCACATCGTGCTTGACGCGAGATTCGATTTCGTGGATGCGGGCGGCGTCCACCTTGGCTTTTGACCGGAGCGTGGCGGCGGCGTCAGGGGGAACGAGGCCGGCTTCGGCAAGAGTATCGGCGGCGGCTAGTTCGACATCGAGCCATTTCTGGTATTTGTTGGCGTCGCTCCAAACACGGCCCATATCGCTACGGGTGTAACGTGCAATCAAGGGAGACCTCTCCAGGAAAGCTACAGTAATGATAAGGCATTTGTGGCGAGGTGGTGAATGGCCGGTGCGGCCGGGAGGTGATGGCGAAGGGGGAACAGAGAGCACTGGGCTACCTAACCGCAGAGGGGCGAAACTGTCTAATCGTGAGAATGAGGGATGGCGCCAGGATGGCTGATGAGGTGGCGATCAGCGACGCGATCGCGGTCGAGCGGACGCTGGCCGGGGATCGGGACGCATTTCGTGTCCTTGTAGTGAGACACAGCCGGACGGTGTATCGAATGGCTTACCGGATGATGGGGAACGCACACGATGCGGAAGAAGTTGTGCAGGAAGCGTTTGTGCGGGCTTACCGGAAGTTGAGGCAGTTTGCGGGAAATGCGAATTTTGGGACATGGGTTTATCGGATTGCCGCCAATTATGCCATTGACCGAATGCGGCAGAAAAAGGCGGAAGAATCGCGCTTGGCGGCGCCGAGCCGACCAGACGAGGATGGGCCGCAAGCTGATCCGATGAACGAGTTGGCGGACGGCGCACCGTCACCGGAACGGTTGGTGGCAAGCGCCCAGTTGGGCGAGAGGATGAGGGCGGCACTGGAAATGTTGAGCCCCCCGGAACGGACGGCGATTGTGATGAGGCACTGGGACGGCTGCGGGATCGAGGAGATCGCGACGGTGTTGAAGTCGAACCCGAACGCGACGAAGAACACGGTTTTTCGAGCGGTGCAAAAGTTGCGGCGAGCGCTGCAGCCGTTTCAGGAAGGCAAAGCGCGGGCGATGGGAACGGAAGTATGAAACATCGAACGGAAAAAGAGTTGATCGCATACCGAGAAGGCAATTCGCGCGAGGGGGAAGTGATTGGAGCGCATTTGGAAGAGTGCGCTGAGTGCCGCGCCGAGATGGAACGGATTGAGGTGCTGTATGCGGCGATGGATGCGTTGCACGTGCCGGAGCCTGGGGAGGGGTTCGATAGCCGCATCTGGCAGAAGATTGCGCCGCGACTGGAAGTGAAGAGAGCGCACTGGTGGGACGAATTGCTGGCGCCGAGACGATTGGGAGTGGCGGGCGCGCTGGCGGCGATAGTGCTGCTGGCGTTCTATATGGGATGGAGGACCGGGCCACATTCAAACGCACCAGGAATTCAGCATGCGGGAGCCGGGAATGTGCGGGAACGCGTGTTGATTGTGGCGGTAGGAGAGCATCTGGGGCGCAGCGAGATGATGCTGATGGAACTCGAGAACGCGCCGACGCGCCAGGGACAAGCAAGAGTGAATATCGCGAGCACACAGAAGCGAGCCGAAGGCCTTGTAGAGGAGAACCGGCTATACCGGGAAGCGGCGTTGCAGGCAGGCGACCGCGGCATGGCGAGCACGCTGGATGAACTGGAGCGAGCGCTGCTGGATATTGCGAACAGCCCGGACGAGGTGACTCCAGAGAAGTTTGAAGCGATCCGGAGACGGATTGAAGCGCAGGGACTGTTGTTCAAGGTGCGAGTGGTGGAGCAGGGGTTGGAGGAGCGGAAGGCGAAGCCGGAAGCGAATCCACAGGAAATCCAGGCGGGAGCCAAGGAGAGGAAAAAAACATGAGCATGTGGAGGAGCTTTCTGCGAACGGGATTGGTTTTTTGCGCTGCCGGCGCATTGGCAGTGGGGGGCCGACTGCTGGCGGCTCCGCAGAGCGAACACCAGCGCGGCGCGGAGGCGCTGGATGGGGTGCAGGAAAGCGCCGAGGCCGAACAGGATCGGAAAGAGGCGGAGCAAGAGAAGTTGGACCGCGCGGAGGACTTGTACGACCAGGGGCGCGATGCGCTGGATGAAGCGCGGTATGGGGAGGCGGAGCAGATCTTCAGCAGCCTGGTGCAGATGAACGGTCCGCAAACGGACGCGGCGCTTTACTGGAAAGCGTACGCGCAGAATCGGGAGGGAAAGAAGGAAGCGGCGCTGGCGAGCATAGCAGAACTGAAGAAACGATTTCCGCAGAGCAAATGGAGAAAGGACGGCGAGGCGCTGGAAATCGAAATGCGGTCCGCGACGGGCGGGAAGCCGAATCCGGAGGCCGAAAGCGACGAGGATTTGAAGTTGTTGGCTCTGCAAGGCCTGATGAACAGCAACCCGGAGAAGGCCCTGCCGATTCTGGAGGGCGTGCTGAACGGAGCTGCATCGCCGAGAGTGAAATCGAAGGCTCTGTTTGTGCTGGCGCAGAACGGAACGCCACAAGCGCAGGAGGTGATGGCCAAAATCGCGCGCGGACAAAGCAATCCGGACTTGCAGCGGAAAGCGGTGGAATACCTGGCGATATTCGGAGGGAAGCGCGCGGGAAAGACGCTGGGAGAAATTTATGCGAGCACAAAGGACCCAAGCATCAAGCGCGCGGTGCTCCACGGCTATATCGTTTCGGGAGATCGCGAGCAACTGGCGGCGGTGGCGAAGAGCGAGCCGAATCCGGAATTGCGAAACGAGGCCATTCGCAACCTGGGGGTCGTCGGGGGAATGGATGAACTGCAGGAATTGTATACAAAAGAAACCGACCAGAGCGCGAAGGAAGCGATCCTGAACGGATATTTCATCGGTGGGAACGTGAGCGGGCTGATCGCCGTGGCAAAAACCGAGAAAAATCCTGAACTGAGAAAGAAGGCAGTGGAGAAGCTGTCGCTAATGAATTCGAAGGAAGCGCAGGACTACCTGATGCAGTTGCTGCAGAAGTGAGGTGGGAGATGAAGGAAGTGCTTATTGGGGCTTTGATGGTATTGGCAGGGACCGCGGCCTGCGCGGAGGCTCCGGCCCCGGGCGATGTGCCACAGACGACGAATACGAAGGTTGAGTTGCGAGAGGCCGGCGCCAATCTGGATGCCACGCTAAAGCAGGTTGTTGCCGAGGCAAAGGAAGCGATGTGGGTTGGGTATGAGGTAGAAGAAGTCCCCACGAAGGAGGTGGGTTGTTGCAGCGAGAGCTACGGGAACAATGAACAGGGCACCTTCTGGCTGGAAGACGAGCACGGGAATGGCGGCGGGTCAGGATCGAGAGCGCAGGAGACAAAACTGGAGGGTGGAAAGTGGGTGATGATTCTCTTCCGCGCGGAGAAGAACCAGATTGAAAAGATTCGGATAGCTCCCGCGATGTGCCGATTGGATGCAGGAGGATTGCGACTGGTATGGCTGAAAAATGCGGACGCGAGGCAGAGCGTGGCCTTTTTGAGCGAACTTCTGAAGGGCAAAGATTTTTTCGGGCGAGGGGACCACGGCCTGGGCGAACAAGCGCTGACCGCGATTGCGTTGCACGCCGACAGCGCGGCGGACCAGGCGCTGGAAGGGCTCACATCGCCGAGCCAACCGGAGGCGCTTCGGGAAAAGGCAGCGTTCTGGATGGGAGCGACGCGGGGCGCAGAAGGTTTTGCGGGGCTGCAGAAATTGGCGCGGACCGATTCGAACAGCAACGTGAGGGCGCAGGTGTGCTTTGCGCTCTTCGTCAGCCATGAACCGGGAGCCGCCGCCGAGATCATCCGGATGGCGCATGAAGACACGAGCGCACACGTGCGGGGACAGGCTCTTTTCTGGCTAGCACAAAGGGCGGGGCAAAAAGCAGAGAAGACCATTACGGGGGCCATCGCGAACGATCCGGATACGGAAGTGAAGAAGAAGGCGGTGTTCGCGTTGAGTCAAATGCCGAAGGACGAGGGGGTACCGAAACTGATTGAGGTGGCGGAAACGAACAAGAACCCGGAGGTGCGGAAGCAGGCGATGTTCTGGCTGGGACAGTCGGACGACCCCAGGGCGCTGGCGTTTATTGAGAAGGTGTTGAAGGAATAGCAGAATTGGGAACCAATCCGAGCCCTTAGAGAAAGGAGCCGGTCTGGAGCCCGGCCAGTACGGACGGCGAAGAGAAAAATCGCACGCGGCAATTTCGAAATTGCGGGTGGTTGGTCGACGGTGGCACGGGAGCGTTTGATTGGATTGCCATGGACCGTGAAAGCCAGAGCTTCGCTCTCGCACTCCAAGGTCAGCGGAGGAAGTCTTCGAGCTGGATGCGGGTGGAGGTTTTGGAGTCGCGATATTTGACGATGATGGCACAGGAGAGGGAGAGGCCCCACGTCTTGCCGGCGGGATGCGAGACCGCGCGGGAACCGGGAACGACGACGGCGCCTTCGGGGATGACGAGGGGAAGATCGTCGGTGGCAGAATGGACGGCGTCGCGGACGAGATCGTAAACGGGAATGGAGCGGTTGAGGATGGTGCCGGTACCGAGGACGGCGCCGCGCTTGACGATCGTGCCTTCGTAGATTCCGGAGTTGCCGCCGACCAGGACGTCGTCTTCGACAATGACGGGCAAGGCCCCGACAGGTTCCAACACACCACCAATCTGGGAGGCGGCGGAGAGGTGCACGTTTCGGCCGAGCTGCGCACAGGAGCCGACGAGCGCATGAGAGTCAATCATGGTGTTTTCGCCGACGTATGCGCCAACATTGACGAACATCGGAGGCATGCAGATAACGCCGCGAGCGAGGAAGGCACCGTCGCGAATGCTAGAGCCGCCGGGAACGATGCGGATGCCGTCGGAGGTGGTGAAGGAGTGCACTGGATAGGTGGATTTGTCCAAGAATGGGAGTTTTGCGGAGTCGAGGGACATGTCCACGATGGTTCCCAAGCGGAAGCCGAGGAGAATGCCCTTTTTGACCCAGGCGTTGACGCACCAGCCCGTGGGAGAGGAGGGATCGGGCTTGGCGGCGCGGATCGTGCCATTATTCAAGGCTTCCTTGAAGGAAGCGAAGAGCGCGTAATGTTCAGCGGTGTAGCTGGCTGGCGGCGTGTCAAAGAGCGCTTCAATTTTTTGTTGCAGCATGAGCTCGCTCGAAGAGGTTGACCGATTCGAGCACGGTACGGATGCGCTCGAGATTTTCGGGCTTCGGCGCTACAAGCGGCAAGCGCCAAACGGGTTGGAGAAGCCCCATTTCGGCCATGGCGGCTTTGATGGGGATGGGATTCGATTCGACAAAGTTGATATCCATGAGCGGGAGATAGCGGTAGTGGAGGCGGCGGGCTTCGGCGAAATCGCCCGCGCGGGCGACTTGGACCAGACGGGTCATTTCGGCGGGAATTTCGTTTGAAGCGACGGAGATGAGGCCGCGACCGCCAAGGGCGATCAGCGGAAGGGTGAGCGAGTCGTCACCGGAGAGAACGAGAAAGTCGCTGGAAACGAGGCGGAGAATAGCCGCCATCTGGGTGATGCTGCCGGAAGCTTCCTTGATGCCGACGATGTTGGGGATTTGAGAGAGGCGCAGGACGGTGGCGGGCTCGATGTTGACGCCAGTACGGCCCTGGACGCTGTAGAGGATGAACGGGAGATCGACGGCGGAGGCGATGGCTTTGAAGTGCTGATAGAGACCTTCCTGAGTGGGCTTGTTGTAATAGGGAGTAACGGAGAGAATGCCGTCGGCGCCAAGTGATTTTAGTTGTAGAGCGAGCGCGATAACTTCGGCGGTGTTGTAGCCACCGGCGCCGGCGAGGACCGGCACCTTCCCTTTCGCCAGTTCCAGAGTGACTTCGACAACACGGAGATGTTCCTTGTGGGAGAGCGTGGGGCTTTCTCCCGTGGTGCCGCAGGGGACGAGGAAGTTGATGCCCCCGTCGAGTTGGCGCTGGACGAGAGAACGGAGGGTGAGTTCGTCGAGCGAGCCGTCGGTACGGAATGGAGTTACGAGGGCGGTGCCGGTTCCGGTGAACATTTGATGCTCCTTAGTATTGCCAGATCAAGAGTATTCCACATCAGACTCCGGACAGTCTAAAGACTGGCCACTACAGGAAAACTTTCTTCGCTCCCAGGTCCGAGAGTATTTCACGAAATTCGTAGACGCCTTTTTTGTCCTGGAGCCAGGCAGCGGCCTGGAGTGCGCCGAGGGCGTAGGCTTCGCGGCTGCGCGCGGTGTGGCGGAGGGTGATGGTGTCAGCGGCGGAGTCAAAACCGATTTCGTGCGTGCCGGTGTGCGAGCCGGCGCGATTGGCGGCGAGATTGATGGGAGCGGAATAGCCGGAGGCGCGAATTTCCTCTGCAAGTTTTTTAAGCGTCCCGGAGGGCGCGTCTTTTTTCTCAGAGTGGTGGATTTCCCAGCCCCAGGCTTCATATTCGGGATGCGCCGCGAGGCGAGCGGCGGCGTTGGAGACAAGCTCGAAGAAGATATTCATGCCGACGGAGAAGTTGGGGCCGTAGACGAGTGCGGAGCCGGAGAATTCGAACGACTGCCGAATGGCCGGCAGACACTCATACCAACCCGTGGTGCCGCAGACAGTGCTAATGCCGAGAGAGGCGAGGCGGCAGAGATTTTCGGCGGCGACGTGGGGAGCGGAAAATTCGATGGCCGTGGAAGCGCCGGCGAGGGTGTCGCGAGAGAGCGAGGCAATATCGGAACTGGTGAAGCGCGCGACGACGTGGAAACCGCAGCGGGGAGCAAGCTGCTCAACGAGGCGACCCATTTTGCCGTGGCCGACGATAGCGAGAGGAAGGCTCATGCGGAGGCGGCTCCGGTAGCGAGGAGCTGGCGCACCATCCGCGCGTAAATCTGGACCGCGGTGGAAAGCTCAGGCTTGGAGATGCGTTCCTCGGTGGTGTGCGCGACATGGATGCTGCCGGGGCCAATGAGGAAGGGCACGCCCCAGGCGCCGGCAAAGGTGGGAATGTCCGTGGCGAAGGCGACGACGGTGGTGGGAAGTTCCGGGAAGGAGGAGAGATGGACGGCGGGGGTGAAGAGCACTTCGCGGGCTTCGATATGGTGGAGGCCGGCGACGCGCGAGACGACAGCGCGGATCGAGGCTGGATCGGTGACGACGCGGAACATGAGCTCGGCGCGAGCTTCATCGGCGACAACATTGGGAGCGCGACCGCCGGAGATGGTTCCGATATTAAGCGTGGACTGGCCAAGCAGCGGATCGGCGGGCAATGGGAAGGCACGAATCTGCTGGAGAGCGTCGAGAAGCGCGTGGATGGCAGAGTGGCCAAGTTCGGGATAGGCGGAATGAGCGAGCTTGCCGAGGGCGGTGAGCTCGAAGCGCAAGGCGCCTTTGGAGCCAAGGGCGAGCTGATTTTCGGTAGGCTCACCATTGATGAGGAATTTTGAGCCGCGTGGAGAGGCAGCGGCCGCGGCGGCGCCGAGGCTGTCGCGTTCCTCGCCGACAACGAAGAGGAGCGCAAAATTGCGGTTGCCGGAGGCGGCGAGGGATTCCGCGGCGGCAATCATGGCGGCGATAATGCCCTTGGCGTCGCACGAGCCGCGGCCGCGAATATAATAGTCGTCTTCACTGGAAGAGAAGAAGGGGGGGACGGTGTCCATGTGCGTGGAAAGCGTGACGACGGGATCGTCGAAGTAGAGCAGAATGTTGTCGCGATTGGGAGCAACGGATTGGCGTTCGAGGCGTCCGTTGTATTTCAGAGCGAGCGGAGAAAGTTGCGAGGCGAGAAAATCAGCGACGGGCTTCTCCCAGCCGGTGGTGGAGTCGATGTCCACGAGGGCGCGCGTGAGTTCGAAAAGGTTCATGTTCACCTAAATTGCGGGAAGAAGAGGAATCGAAAGGAAGGACTCGAGCAGGAACGCCCGGGCAGCTACCTCTCAATAGCGCTTCATCCCAATGTGCCGCAGCGAGACGCCGCAACGAATCTGGATGACAGTGGACAGTCTTTCGAGCTGCCCGCCAACCGCGAAAGTTTCGTCTCCGCCGCGATTTCGGCGAACCAGGGAAGGCACTCCCTGATGGCTTGCGAGCCAAGCCCCTTTCCCCGTAGACATCGAGTACGAATCGAACCGCGACAACGGGTACTGATGGCCTTCGCACCTCTATCAAGAACAGAAGTAGTGTACGGAAAAGGAGGGGGGGTGTCACGCGAAAGTTGGAGATACTGGAGCGAGGACTGATGAGCGGAGCAAAAGCGCCCGCCTCAGACGGCGGCCGCTACAGCTGGAGAGGTTTGAGGGGGACGCGCTGGGAGGCGACGAGGAGTTCGCCGGTGAAAGTGGAGTCGGAAGGACGGCGGCGGAGGGCCTCTTCGGCGGAGATGCGGGCGACATCGGGGTTGTTGTTTTCCTGGGAGATATGCGCGAGGACGAGGTAGCGGGCGCAGGAGTCGAAGCCTTCGGGATCGGCGAGGAATTCGCTGACAGCGAAATTGGAAAGATGGCCGGTGCGGGACAGCACGCGCTGCTTGACAACCCACGGATAGGGACCGACCTTGAGCATGTCAAGATCGTGATTGGATTCGAGGATAAGGCAATCGGCCTGGCGAAGATGGACTTTTACGAGTTCGGGCATGTATCCGAGATCGGTACAGATGGCGACCTTGGTGCCGTTGGTACGAAAGGTGAAGCCGATGGGGTCGGCGGCGTCATGAGGGATCGCAAACGCGTGGACGTCAATGTCGCCGATGGAGAAGCGCTGGCCGGCCTGGATGGATTCGACGCCGCGGAGGCGTTTGCCGAAGGTGTCCGGGAGGATACGCTGAAGGGCGTCCATCGTGGGTTCGGTGACATAGAGAGGCGTTTTCCAGAGGCCGAGAACCTGGGGGAGACCGTTGCAGTGGTCGGAGTGTTCGTGAGTGATGAGAACGGCGTCGAGGCGGTCAATGTCTCGCTCGATGGCGGCGAGACGGGCGAGAGTTTCGCGTTTGCCGAGGCCTGCGTCGACGAGGATGCGGGTGGATTCGGTTTCGAGCAGAGTGAGATTGCCCGAACTGCCGGAAGCAAGAATGGAGACGCGCAGGCCGATTGGAAATACCCCAAATCAAATTTCGCTCGCGAAAGCGAACTCACGAATGATGGCAGAGCGTGCAGATGGCGTCAACGAAGAAGGCAGCGGTGCGGGGGAAAAGGGAAAGTGAATCGAGGAGTTCGGACGGAGGCTGGGTCAACAAATCAGCGCGACATTAAGACGAAAAATCAAGAGGCGGGACGGGCAAGCCGGTCCACGCAAATTGGAATAAGCGTCCGTGACAAAGTGCGCCCGCTTAGGAAGGCGGCCGCTACAAAGGCAAAGGTGGTTAGCAGGCGAGGTGGGAGCGGTCGAGCTTGAAGCCGTTGGTCGGGCCGAGGACGGCGACGGCGATGCGTTCGGGCTCGAAGAACTGGCGAGCGAGAGACTGGAGCTGTTCGCGGGTGACGGCATCGATGGCGGCAAGAATTTCGTCGAGCGAAGAGAAGCGGCCAAAATAGAGTTCCTGGCGCGCGAGATTGGACATGCGGGAACTAGTGGACTCGAGGGAGAGCATGAGCGAGCCCTTGAGATGATTCTTGGCACGGAGGAGTTCTTCCTCGGTGACGAGGGATTCCTTCATGGAGCGGAATTCGGCGATGGTGAGGTCGATGACCTTGCCGACAGTATCCTTGGCGGTGCCGGCGTAGACGCTGAGGATTCCAGCGTCGGAATAGGGCGTGAGCTCGCTGAAGACCGCGTAGGCGAGGCCTCGTTTTTCGCGAATGTTCTGGAAGAGCCGCGAGGACATGCCACCGCCGAGGAGATTGTTGAGGACGGCGGCGGCGAAGCGGCGCTCGTCGGCGAGCGGAATGGAGGGAACACCGATGCAAACGTGGACCTGCTCCAGGTCGCGTTTGGTTTCGAGGTGAATGGGCGCGGCGGTGGTGGGCACAGGATCGGCGGCGTTGAAATGAGAAGCGGGAAGATCGCCAAATTCCTTTTCGACGAGATCGAGAACTTCCTGGTGCGTGATGTGGCCAGCGGCAGTGACGAGGAGATGATCGGGCGCGAACCAGTTCCGGAAGCGAGTACGGAGAGGCTCGCGTTCGAAGCGGCGGACGGTGTCCGGAGTGCCGAGAATCGGGCGGCCGAGCGAATGATCGGGCCAGAAGCCGCGGGTAAAGATATCGTGGAGAAGGTATTCGGGATTGTCCATGTCCATTTTGATTTCTTCGAGGACAACCTGGCGCTCTTTCTTAACGTCTTCCGAATCAAATTTGGGGCGGAGCACCAGATCGGAGAGCACGTCGAACGCAATGGGGAGGTGCGAGTCGAGCACCTTGGCGTTAAAGCAGATCTGTTCCTTGGAAGTGAAGGCATCGAGCATGCCGCCGACGGAATCCATTTCGCGGGCGATAGCTTCGGCGGAGCGGCGATCCGTACCCTTGAAAACCATGTGTTCGAGGAAGTGGGCGATGCCGTTTTCCGAGAGGGTTTCGCGGCGGGAGCCGTGGCGGACCCAGATGCCAACGGAGACCGAACGGACGTGTTGCATGGTCTCGGTGATGACGACAAGGCCGTTCGGAAGAACGTGACGATGAATATCGCGCGCGTTGGAGACCAGGGTGGTCATGAGGGTATTGTGGCATAGGGTGGAGGAAGTGGCGAGTGGCGAGTGACGAGCGACAAGTAGAAGCTCTAAGTCATTAAAATTGTGATGGTTAGCATGGGTCGATGGCGAGCGCGGACTGGCTTGATTTTGGCGATGGGTGAGAGAATGGGGAGGGAGCGAGCGTAGACGTGGAATTGCTAGGGAAAAGCCGGGAGGAGCTGTGGGCTTACTGCCAGGAATTAGGCGAAGCCGCTTACCGCGGAGACCAGATTTACCACTGGCTTTACGGGGAGCGGGAGTTTGCAGTCGAGCGAATGAGCAATCTGCCGGCGGATTTGCGAGCGAGACTGGAAAGGGAGGCTACGATTACGCTGCCGAGGGTGAGGCAGAGGTATGTGTCGGCGGACGGATCGGTGAGGTATTTGCTGGGGCTGGGGGCACGAAGAGAGGAGGTCAACGCAGAGAGATCGAGAGACGCAGAGGACACAGAGAGAGAGAGAGAAGGGTTTCCTGAGGCAAAGCCGTCGGCGGTGGAAGCGGTGTTTATGCCGAGCGAGGGACGACAGACGGTTTGCATTTCGACGCAGGCGGGTTGCGCGGTGGATTGCCAGTTCTGCCTGACGGCGCAGCTGGGATTGATCCGGAATTTGACGCCGGGAGAGATTGTGGCGCAGGTGCTCGTGCCGCTGCGCGAGATGGAGATCAAAGACTGCAGTGGGCAAGTTTTGAACGAGCGGGACAGGCCCCTCGCTTCCGTTCGGGACAGGCAAGCCCGGTCCCTACAAAGTCGAGATAAAACACGTCAGAACGAGCAGGGTATTCCTGCGGCGCCCGGGGTTTTGGCGGCAAGGACAAATGTGGTGTTGATGGGACAGGGCGAGCCGCTGCTGAATTTTGAAAATGTGATGACGGCAATGCGGATTCTGCTGGACGCGGAGGGCGTGGGGCTTTCGCCTAAGGCTGTGACGCTTTCGACGAGCGGGATTTTGCCGGGGATCGAGAAGTTCGGCAAAGAAGCGGTGCGATCGAAGCTGGCGATTTCGCTGAATGCTTCATGCGACGAACAACGCGATGTGCTGATGCCGATCAACAAGAAGTATCCGCTGAAGGCGTTGATGGAGGTTTGCCGGAATTATCCGCTGCGGAACTGGGAGCATCTGACGTTTGAATACGTAATGCTGGGGGGAGTGAACGACACGGCGGAGGATGCGCGGCGGGTGGTGCGGCTGTTGGCGCCGTTGAAAAGCGTGAAGGTGAATTTGATTCCATGGAATCCGGGGGAGCTGCCATACAAGGAGTCGAGTGCGGAGGCGATTGAGGGGTTCCGAAGGATTTTGACGGAGAAGGGTGTGCCGGCGTTTGTGCGGTACTCGCGGGGACGGGACGTGATGGCGGCTTGTGGGCAGTTGGCGTTGAAGGAAGTGAAGGAGTCGCCGCTGCGGGTGGTGGGGTAGATTACAGGGGTTGGCCGATCCAAAGCTGGACTACTCCATTCGGAGAAAATCGAATCCTTAGAATCGGATGTTGCGGCATCCAGGGGCCTGCTTCGATACCTTCACAGCGGCATCGAACCGGCTGCAGGCGGCCGTTACGGGCGGATGCCGATGACAGAGAGGAGACGGCCAGAGCGGGGCCCTTCGCGGCGGTGGCTGAAGAGGAGATCGGTGCGGCAGGCGGTGCAGAGATCGCTGGTGAAAATATTTTGCGGGCGCAGGCCTACCGCCAAGAGTTGTGACCGGTTGGCTTTGCGGAGATCGAGATGGACGTTCTTTGGCGGGGGCTGGTGGCCAGGGGGACTCATGTTGAGCCACTGGAGAGGGTTGGGTTCGTCGCCAGAACGCGGCTCGTCGAAATAGTCATGAGCGTCGGTGAACTGGGCGGAGAACTTCGTGACGAAGTCGGCGGCGACTTCGTAGCAACATGGGCCAATGGACGGGCCGATCGCGGCAAGAAGATGGGCGGGCTTGCTGCCGAATTCGAGTTGCAAGCGGCCGACTGCTTTTTGCGCGATGCGAGCGAGGGTGCCGCGCCATCCGGCGTGAACGGCGGCGACGGCACGCCTTTTTGGATCGACGATGAGAATGGGAACGCAGTCGGCGGTCTGGACGCCCAGGAGAATGCCGGGGCGATTGGTGGCGGAGGCGTCGGCTTTACAGGGGTCGGACGGTAATTGGGAGAAGAGGTGAATGACGTCCGAATGGATTTGTTCCAGCGGGGCTTGCTGAAGGCCAGGAGCGCCAAGCACGGCCTGAAATTTGGCGCGATTGGCGAGAACATTTTCGCGGGAATCCCAATCCATGAAGCCGAGATTGAGGACTTTTTGATCGCCGAGCGGGCTTGCGCCACCAGTACGCATGCTGAATCCATGGATCAGCCAGGGGAGTTTCGCGAAGGGGGCGATTTCGAGGATTTGGAGACCGCGGGATTTGCGGAGACGCCAGAGGGAAGAGAGACGTGGATGGGTGGCGGTGGAACGCGGGCGAGCCGCGCGAGCGGCACGCATTCTTTGTGTCGCCGGGGGTGGGGTCCGTTTAGGCATGATAGTGACAGTATAATCGGGGCGATAGGGAGAGTTGAAATTCATGCCGGGCTGCAAGATGCGGACGCTAGCATGGGGTGGCGACCGAAGCTGCGTTGCAGTAGGAAAGGCCGCAGGGCGAGCAACGGGCGGACGACCTGCGCACCAGGTGAAGAATGATTTTGGGAATGGGGATTGATGTAGCGGAGGTGCCACGAATCCAGGCGGCGATCGAGGGTCAGCGGGAGAGGTTTCTGCAAAGAGTTTTTACGGTAGATGAGGCGGCATATTGCGAGCAGTTCAAGAACAAATACGAGCGGTACGCGGGGCGGTTTGCGGCGAAGGAAGCGGCGATGAAGGCGCTGGGGACGGGATGGAGCCGCGGGGTGAGATGGGTGGATGTGGAAGTGGTACGGCAAAAGGGTGGACGGCCGACGTTGGTACTGAAGGGCGAGGCAAGGAAGATCGCGGATGGACTGGGAGTGAAGAATATTGCGCTGAGCATCACGCATACGGCGGATCAGGCGATTGCACAAGTGATTTTCGAGGGTTAAAGAAAAGAGTTGCCACATAGGCCGCAGAGGAGCCACAGAGTTAACGGAACTCGCGCGGCATTGCTGCACAGATCCAGTAAGAATTTTGAGTTGAGATGCTTCGCGCGCAAGAAGCGTGGCCTCAGGGTTATGTGTGCCCGCCATTCAGGGGATGAAACATTCCGGGATTTCCAAGCATCGTTGAACGGATGACCACAGCCAAGAATGATCGCGCGAAACTCGAGCGAGGGACGGCGGTGGCTGTGCCGCTTAGTGATGAATGGCTAGTTACTTGACGAGAAGGAAGGTGCCCAGAGCCAGGGCATCGATGCCAGAACAGTAGAAGCTGCGGACCGCGCCGCGCGGGTCGGTGACGAGGGGCTCGCCGAAGAGGTTAAAAGAAGTGTTGACGAGGATCGGGGCGGGAGCGGACTCGCCGAATTTGTGGAGGAGTTTCCAGAAGAGGGGGTTGGCGTCGCGTTCGACGGTGTGAACACGGACGGAATTGCCGAGGAAGGCGAATCGCTCAAGGACAGCGACTTGCCGGGTGAGGGACGCAAGCGAGGACATGGTAAGGCAGTTGGGAGAAGCATCGAAGAATTCGGAGGCGCGCTCGGCAGGAATCGAGAGCGCGAAGGGGTGAAACTCCTCGCGGTGCTTAATGAACTGGTTCACGTTTTCGACCACATATTCGGAGAAAGGTGAGGCAAGCAGGCTGCGATTGCCAAGGGCGCGGTGTCCGAATTCGGAGCGCCCCTGACACCAGGCAACGATTTTGTCGCGGTGAAGCAGCGCTGAGGCCTCTCCGACGGCTTGATCTTCGCCGGCAAGATAGCGATAAGTGATTTTGCAGTTGTCGAGGACAGCCTTGATTTCATGCGAATTAGACGGCACGCCGACGAAAAGGGTGGGGAGCGGCCCGCGGCCGGAACGGCCGGTGATTTTCTTGCGCGCGAGATAGGCGGCGCCGAGCGCGGTGCCAGGATTGTCGGCGACGGGCTGGACATAGAGGTTATCGAAGATGGCGCTGTTTTCGAGCGCGCGGACGAGAAGAACGTTCTGGAAAACTCCGCCGGCGAGGCAGAGGGAGCGCGCGCCGGTGCGTTCCTGAAAATTTCCGGCAAGCTGGAGAACGACTTCTTCAAGGCAAGCCTGGGCACTGCGCGCAAGATTCGCGCGAAGGGCTTTCGTGAGAACGATGGTGCGCGGCGAGAAGCCAAGTTCGCGGTAAAACGCGGGCGAGAGGACGCCTTGGCGATCAGGGCCAGAGTCGTAGTAGCGGCGATTGAGGGTGGGGAGACCGGTGGAACGCCAAGTGAAGAGCTTGCGGATGACTGGAAGAAATTCGGGTTCCCCGTCCTTGCTGAGCCACTGGAGCTCATGTTCATCGCGGCGGGGGCGGAGGCCGGCGAGTTCGGTGATGCGGGTGTAAAGCCAGCCCAGGGAATCCGGAAACTTCAGCGAGTGGAGCGATTGGATCTCGTCGGTATCGCCGTGGGCGACCAGGCCGGAGTAAGAGGAAGCGCCGTGGTCGAGGGAGAGAATGAGGGCGCGATCGAAACCGGAGGTGTAATAAGCGCTGGCGGCGTGGCAGAGGTGATGATCGAAGTGCGCGGGCCGAGGACCGCCGCGGAGAAGTTGGCGGAGTTGGTCGTCGACGGCGGAAGGTTTTGCGCGCCGGGGACGACCAGAAGGATGGGGGTCCTGGGAATGCGGATCGGCGACGGCGATAGCGCGGCAATCGGCTAGGCGGAGATGAGTTTCGGCAAGGGCGCGCTCGAGGGCGAGGCGAGGAACGTCGAGCGAGTCCTGGAGGCGATTGAGTTTCTCCTCCTCGATTGCGAACAGGACGGAGGAGCTATCGAGCAGAGCGACTGCGGAACCATGGCCCAGAGTGGAAATACCGAGAAAGTTCATGGCAGTCCAATCAGGTCGAGATAGCAAGGTCGGGAGACTCGACAGGCGCGGCGCACAGCTCATTGTCGCCGGAATGTGTCAGAACCGCGTCAAGGAACTCATTCGGGGGGAGGGCAAGCGGCAGTTGAACGGTCAAGTAGTTCTCGGAGATGGCAGGAGTTAGATTTGGATTGGCGTCGGGTTTTCGTTGGAGAGTGAGGACGCGCAGGGTGCGTCCGATCTGGGAAGCACGGAATGAGGCGGATTTGCGCGCGGCGAGGGCGCGGAGTTCGCGGGCTCGGCTCTTGAGGACCTTGCCGGGGAGTTGGTTCGGCAGAACAGCGGCGCGGGTGCCGGGACGCTGGGAATAGGAAAAGACATGGAGATAGGTGAAGGGCCGAGAGTCCACGAAGTTGAGGGTTGCCGCGTGATCGGCGTCGCTTTCGCCAGGGAAGCCGACGATCACGTCGGCGCCGATGGCGGCGTGCGGGAGATGCTCCCGAATGAGTTCGACGCGGCGAGCGTAATGTTCGGCGCGATACCAGCGGTGCATGGCCGCGAGAATGCGGTCGGAGGCGGATTGCAGTGGCATGTGGAAGTGCGGAGCGAGGCGAGAGTTGGAAGCGAAGAGTTCGATGAGATCCCGGGTAACGTCGAGGGGCTCGATGGAACTGACGCGGAGACGTTCGACGGAGGTTTCGCTGAGAATACGAGAAAGAAGGTCGAGAAATTCTACGCGTGGCGAGAGATCGCGTCCGTAGGTGCCGAGATTGATGCCGCTGAGGACGATTTCGCGAAAGCCGGAGTCCGCAAGGCGCTGAATTTCGGCAAGCACGGTTTGCGGAGGCAGGCTGCGGGATTTTCCGCGGACAAATGGAATGACGCAGAAAGAACAGCGGGAGTTGCAGCCATCCTGAATTTTGAGAGTCGGCCGGGTGTGATTCCCTTCCCCGCCGAGGACCGGGGCGACGAGCACGTCGGAGAGTTGGAGGATTTCGCCGGTAAGGATGGGGGCCGGAAAGACGGGGAGGTTTTCTTGAGCGAATCGAGCGGGTTGAGCAAGCTGTATCCCTACAGAGCTATTCGTGGGCAGAATGGAATGGAGGAGGGTGGGTATTTGAGATTTGTGAGAGTTGCCGACAACGAAAGAAACGCCGGGGAGGGCGGCGAGTTCTTCGGGAGCACGCTGAGCGTAACAGCCGGTGACGATGATGCGCGTGGAGGGACTGGCGGCGTGGAGTTTGCGGATGGCGTCGCGAGCCTGGGTATCCGCCGCGGCAGTGACGGTGCAGGTGTTGAGAACGACGACATCGGCCTCGGCGGAGCCGGAGGCAAGCGAGAAGCCGCGTTCGAGAAGCTGGCGCTCGATAGCTGCGCCGTCGGCCTGGGTGGCGCGGCAGCCAAAATGTTCGATAAAGAAGGTGTTCATCGCAGAGTATCGGGACTCATCCATTTAATCACACGACAGGCCAGCAGCACAGAAGCGGCAGACGCGCCGGACTTTGCGCGGGTGGCAAGTAACGAATACAATCTGACATCCAGATGACCCACAGACGACGCAACCCGACCGCACTGAATGACCCGCTGATCTCCGTGGTGATCCCGGTTTACAACGAAAAAAACACGATTTGCGAGATTTTGCGCCGCGTGGGAGAGACCACGATGCGGAAAGAGATCGTGGTGGTGGACGATTGTTCGAACGACGGGACGCGGCCAATTCTAAGAGATTTTGCGGAACGGCAGAAACAGGGAGAGCGCGAGGCTCCGACGGCCGACGGAGGAGATCCGATCGAGCTTGCGAATCTTCGGATTTTCTTTCAAGAGAGGAACCAAGGTAAAGGGGCGGCATTGCGGCGGGGATTTGAGGAGGTTGCGGGAGACATCGTTCTGGTGCAGGACGCGGACCTGGAATATGACCCGCGCGATTATCCAAAATTGCTGGAGCCGATTATCGAGGGCCTCGCGGACGTGGTGTATGGGTCGCGATTTCTCGGCGGGCCGCAGCGGGTGCATTATTTCCGGCACTATGTGGCGAACAAGGCGCTGACGCTGCTCTCGGATATTTTCACGAATTTGAAGCTGACGGACATGGAGACGTGCTACAAAGTGTTCCGGCGCGAGGTGCTTCGGAACATTCGGCTGAAATCAAATCGATTCGGGTTCGAACCAGAGATTACGGCGAAGGTCGCAAAGGGCGACTGGCGGGTGTATGAAGTGCCGATCAGCTACGCGGGGCGGACCTACGAAGAAGGGAAGAAGATTACGTGGAAGGATGGAGTGCAGGCGTTGTGGTGCATCGTGAGGTATACGATTGGAGACTAGCAGAAGCCAAGAGTCGACAGCTCACAGCTGACAGGCATTGAAGAAGATGCCAGGGCGCCATAAAAAGAAATATGAAAGAAAGGCGGCGAAAAGCCGCCCCTACCCGGTTTGAGTAACAAGCACGCCTGGCCGGTCTGAAGCCCGGCCACTACAAGAAAGAATTTTGAGTGGGCCCTCAGGATTGGGAGAGGCGGCGCTGAAAGGTCAGAAGGATGAGATCGGCACGGCGGCGAACGCCGAATTTGTTGAGCAAGTTGGAGACGTGGAACTTGACGGTCCGCTCGGCGATGTTGAGTTTGCTAGCGATTTCCTTGTTGGAAAGATTTTCGAGCAGCGAATCGAGGACTTCCTGTTCGCGGCGGCTGAGATTGGTGACAGAATCGGTCTTGAGGCGGCGGCCCTGACTAGTGAGGATGGAATCCACAAAGCCGGAGAGAACAGAGCGCGGCACCCAAAAGCCGCCTTGTGAGACGAGCGGAAGGGCGCGCGAGAGCTGGTCGCGCGCTTCGGCATAGGTAAGAATCCCTTTCACGCCGAGTCGCAACAAGGAAAAGCAGTTCGCTTCGTTCAGTGAGTCCCCCACGACAATCAGGCGGGCATCGGTGAAGCGCTCGAGAATGTTGGTGAGCAGGGCACCGGTGGCCTGGCGCGCGGCATGCGCGTCGATTACGTAGACCTGAGCGCGGGGAGGTTCGACATTGCGCAGATCTGGAGCCAAGGTGGACTCGAGTTGCTTGGAAATAACTTTGAATTGAGAGGCCTTGCCCAGAAGGCGCTCAAACTCGGAGAGAACCAACGGGTGCGGCGAGAGCAGGCAGACGGTCAGTTTAGAAGCCATAGTTTTCGTAGCCACTGTACTTGAGGGTAGAGAAAGCAAGACGATGGGGCAAGGACCTTGGGGGCAGATGTTCACGAATTGTTACTGACCGATAAGGGTTGTTTTCAGGGGGTTGGGAGGGTGTGGGGACCCGTTCGATGGGAATGGGTACGAATGCCGCTGGAAGACCGTAAAATGGGAGTATACCCACGGGCGGGGGAAAGGCAGGAGGAGCGGGAAGTGAGGGACCTAGAGGAGTCCGAAAAGGCGTTACGGGAGCTGCTAGCTGAGCGCATTTTGGTACTGGATGGCGCCATGGGTACCATGCTGCAGCAACGGGACTTAACGGCGACGGACTTTGGGGGGCCGGAATTAGAGGGGTGTAACGAGAACCTGGTACGGACACGACCAGACGTGGTGCTGGAAATCCACCGGAAGTATTTTGCGGCTGGGGCGGATATTGTCGAAACGGATAGTTTCGGCGGGACGCCGCTGGTGCTTGGGGAATATGACCTTCAGGACGATGCGCTGGACTTAAACAAGCGGGCGGCAGCATTGGCGAGGCAGGCGGCAGAGGAATTTTCGACTCCCGGGAAGCCGCGATTTGTGGCCGGAGCGATGGGGCCGACGACTAAGGCGATCACGGTGACCGGCGGGGTGACGTTTCAAGGATTGCTGGATTCCTATTACGTTCAGGCCAAAGGTCTGATCGAAGGCGGAAGCGATCTGTTGCTGGTAGAGACCTGCCAGGACACGCGAAACATCAAGGCGGCAACTTTGGCCATCCAACAGCTTTCCACAGAAATCGGGATGCATATACCCTACGTGATTTCGGTGACGATCGAACCAATGGGGACGATGCTGGCCGGGCAGACGGTGGAGGCGATGTGGGCTTCCTTGAAGCACGCACATCCGTTGGCGTTTGGGATGAACTGTGCGACAGGGCCGGAATTCATGACGGATCATATCCGGACTTTGAGTGCAGTAACCGGGGAGTTCGTGTCGTGCTATCCGAATGCGGGATTACCAGACGAGGAAGGCAAATACCTGGAGACGCCGACTTCGCTGGCAACGCAGCTGGAAAAGTTTGTGAACCACGGCTGGCTGAACCTGGTGGGCGGCTGCTGCGGGACGACGGAAAAACATATTCGGGCGATTGCAGAGATGGTGGAAGGCAAAAAGCCGCGCGCGCGGCCACAGGAAGCCCATCGGGCGGTGTATTCGGGGATCGAAACGATCGAGGCGGACGATTCGACGCGACCGCTGCTGGTGGGCGAACGGACAAATGTGATTGGGTCGCGACTGTTCAAGAACCTGGTGGCGGAAGAAAAGTGGGAAGAGGCGACGGAAATCGCGCGGAGGCAGGTGAAAGGCGGCGCGCAGGTTGTGGACGTGTGCTTGCAGAGCACGGAGCGCGATGAGAAAAAGGATATTCCTGAGTTTTACGAAAAGCTGATCCGGAAGATCAAAGTGCCGGTGATGATTGATACGACCGACCCGTCGGCGGTGCAGTTGGCGCTGACGTACTGCCAGGGCAAGGCGATTATCAATTCGATCAACCTGGAGGACGGCGAGGAGAAGTTCGAGCGGGTTGTGCCAATCGCGCATGATTTTGGAGCCGCGCTTGTGGTGGGGTGCATTGACGAAGACCCGGTGCAGGCGCAGGCGTTCACCCGCGAGCGGAAACTGGAGATCGCGAAGCGGTCGTACGAGCTACTGACGAAGAAATATGGGATAGCCGCGGAGGACATTATTTTCGATTCTCTCGTGTTTCCGTGCGCGACGGGAGATGAGAACTACATCGGCGGCGCAGTGGAAACGATGGAAGGCATCCGGCTGATCAGGGAAGCCCTGCCGGATACGCGGACGATTCTGGGGATTTCGAACGTGTCGTTCGGATTGCCGGCGGGCGCGCGGGAAGTAGTGAATTCGGTGTTTTTGTATTACTGCACGAAAGCAGGATTGGACCTGGCCATCGTGAATACCGAGAAACTGGAGCGATTTGCGTCGATTCCGGAGCACGAGCGGCGATTGGCGGAGAACCTGCTGTTCCAACATGTGCCGAAGGATGTGGGAGCGAATCATCCACAGGCGGAACTTCTGCGCGCGGCACCGGAGGACTGGAGAAAGCAGAGCAAGGAGGAGAAGGCGGCGATCAACCAATACCACATTGCGGCGATCGCGGAGCACTTCCGGACTACAAAGAAGAAGGAAAAGGCGAGGGGCGAAGAGTTACCGCTGGATGAACGCCTCGGGAACTACATCATTGAGGGCACCCGGGACGGGCTGATCGAAGACCTGGAGAAGAAGCGGGGCGAAGGAGCGGCGCCACTGGAGATCATCAACGGCCCCCTGATGGGCGGGATGGCGGAGGTCGGCAGGCTGTTCAACGCAAATGAATTGATCGTTGCGGAAGTGCTGCAATCGGCTGAAGCAATGAAGGCGGCGGTGAGTCATCTGGAGCAGTTTATGGAGAAGGCTGACACCGCCAAGCGTGGGAAGGTGGTATTGGCGACCGTGAAGGGGGACGTCCACGACATCGGGAAAAATCTGGTAGAAATCATTTTGAAGAACAACGGGTTCGAGGTGGTGAACCTGGGGATCAAAGTGCCGCCGGAAGAACTGATCAAGGCGTTCCAGAATTACAGGCCGGACGCGATCGGGCTTTCAGGCTTGCTGGTGAAGAGCGCGCAGCAGATGGTGACGACAGCGAGCGATCTGAAGGACGCGGGGATCGACGTGCCGCTGCTGGTGGGCGGGGCCGCGCTAAGCGCGAAGTTCACGGAGCAGAAGATTGCGCCGAGTTACAGCGGAGCGGTGTGCTACGCCAAGGACGCGATGACCGGCCTTCGGTTGATGAATGAGCTGATGGATCCGGCGACGCGGGAGCGCGTGGTAAGCGAACACAAGAGATCCGGAAACGGCGTGAGTGTGACGACCACCGTGAAGGTGGCGAGCAAACCCGCAGTTGCGCATTCGCCAAAGGTGCGGCGGGATTTGGCGATCCCGAAGGTGGCGACACTGGATCGCAAGGTCCGGCTGGTGCCGGACCTGAGGGAAGTGTGGAGTTACATCAATCCGTACATGCTGTACGGGCGGCACATGGGATATCGAGGGGATTTCGAAAAGCATCTGGCTGCCCGCGAAGCGAAAGCGGTGGAATTGTTCCAGGAGATGGAAGAGGTCAAGGACGAAGCGGCGGGCTTCATGAAAGTGCGCGCGGTGTGGGAGTTTTTTGAGTCCGAATCCGTGGGCGAGGCATTGCATCTCTATGTCCCAGGCGGGAAAAAGCCGCTGCACACGTGGCGATTCAAGCGGCAGAAAGGCGGCGACCAGCTTTGCTTGAGCGACTATGTGCTGGACGCGAAGAATGGTGAACGCGACCACGTGGCCGTGTTTGTGGTGACGGCAGGCGAGGGGATCCGGGCACGCTCGGAGCAGGCCAAGCATGAAGGCTACTATTTCAAGTCGCACGGATTGCAGGCGCTGGCGATTGAGACGGCGGAGGCCTGCGCGGAATGGCTGCACCGGCGGATCCGTGAGGACTGGGGATTTCCCGATCCCCCAGGGATGACAATGCAACAGCGATTTACGTCGCGCTATCGCGGAAAGCGGTATAGTTTCGGATACCCTGCGTGTCCGGACCTGGAGGACCAGGCGGGAATTTGGAAGATTCTGCGGCCAGAGGAGATCGGCGTGCAACTGACGGAGGGATTCATGATGGATCCAGAGGCAAGTGTGAGCGCACTGGTGTTTCAGCATCCCGATTGCACATATTTCAGCGTCGGAGACGTGCTGGAATAAGCGTGTGCTTGGGCGAGACTCAAGCAGACTCCCAACGAAAAATCGAAGTTGCAATGCGATACCGGCGGAAGTAGTGTTCCTGGTTTATTGCCGTGTATTTTGGGCAAAAGAGGTACAGCAAGGCGATGAGTCCGTCCCCCATCGAGCTGTCGATTGTTGTTCCCTCCTTCAATGAAGAGAAGCGTTTACCCGCGACGCTGGAGCGCATCGCAAGATACATTCGTGCGTCCGGAAGGAGCACAGAAGTGATCGTGGTGGACGACGGCTCGACGGATCGGACGTGCGAGGTTGCAGAGAGTTTCAGGGGAGCGATCGAACATTTGCGCGTGGTTTCGAACGGGCGGAACCGGGGGAAGGGGTACAGCGTAAAGCACGGTTCGATGGAAGCGCGCGGGGAGATCGCGTTGTTCACCGATGCCGATCTTTCGGCTCCGATTGAAGAAGCGGACAAACTGCTGGCCAAGATGGCCGAATATGACGTGGCAATCGGATCGCGGGCGATGAATCGCGACCTGATCGAGGTTCACGAATCCAGGCTTCGCGAATTTGCGGGCATTGTGTTCAACCGGATCGTGCGGATCGTGCTGCGTTTGCCCTTTGTGGATACACAATGCGGTTTCAAAGCGTTTCGGCGCGAAAAGTGCAAGATTCTGTTCGAACAGCAGACCATCGAAAGGTTTGGATTCGATCCGGAGTTGCTTTACCTGGCGCGGCATCATGGCTTGAAGACGGCGGAGGTCGCGGTGCGCTGGGCGCACTCGCCCGCGACTAAGATCAACATGTGGAGAGACAGCGTGCAAATGTTTCTGGACGTGCTGATCATCCGGTGGAACGGGTTGCGCGGACGCTACCGAGTCGCGCAACGGAGCAGGTCCTAGACGTTTTTTGCGAGTGATTCGAGGGGGAGACCATCCGGTTGGGGGCGATCGCCCCCTGATTGAGTGAAGGTGCGCAGGCGACTGCGGCGGATGGGTCAAAAAACGTGACGCGCGGCACATTCCGGCACTTGACCCACGATAACTAACTGTTTTTCAGCCAGTTACGATCTGCACCAAGCTTGCTGGGTGGTAAACAGCTTGCTCCCCTAAATTGGGAGGCTTGGCCTGTGGAGACGCGAAAAGAAGTCGCCAATGGCACCTTAGGCCTGCTGGAATCTCTCGTGGCCGCTGTTTTTCCAATGAAAACCAAAGCATCCGATGTATGGATGCAGGAGTCTGCAGCAATACGGAAGTGAACCGCTGCAAGCGGCAAAAGGGTGAAGCATGACGACACAAGCACGAGGCAAAGTCACGGTTGACCAGGATGAATGCAAGGGCTGCGGAGTGTGCATCGAGGCCTGCCCACCCGAATGCCTGGAGCTTCAGCCGGGGCTCAACGCGTATGGGGTGCATCCGGCGCGATATACGGGCGAGAAGTGCACAGGTTGTGGTGTTTGTTTCTATGTTTGTCCGGAACCTGGTGCGATCACGGTCTACAGGCTGAGTCTTTCGAAGCCGGGGATTCCTCACATGGAGGCGAGCCATGCGGCAAATCTGTAAAGGCAACGAGGCAGTGGTACGGGGGGCATTGCTGGCGGGGTGCAAAACGTACTACGGCTACCCGATCACGCCGGCGAGCGAAATTGCAGAGGTCGCGGCGGCGTATATGCCTCAGGTGGGCGGAACGTTCGTGCAAGCGGAGAGCGAAGTCTCGGCGATCAACATGGTGTATGGAGCAGCCGCGGCCGGCCAACGCGCGATGACCGCATCGTCGGGACCCGGGCTGAGCCTGATGCAAGAAGGCATTTCGTACCTCGCGGGATCGGAACTTCCCTGCGTGATCGTGGATGTTGTGCGAGGCGGACCTGGATTGGGGAATATCGCTCCGGAACAGAGTGATTACTTCGCGGTGGTGAAGGGCGGAGGGCACGGAAACTACAAGAATCTGGTAGTAGCGCCAGCTTCCGTGCAAGAGATGGCCGAGTTGACGATGCTGGCGTTTGAACTGTCAGACCGGTATCGGAATCCCGCCGTGGTGCTCACGGATGGGTTCATCGGGCAGATGATGGAGTCGCTGGAATTGCAAGATAGGGCGATTACAGGGGTGGAGAAACCGTGGGCCGTGCGCGGAACCGCGGAGACCCGGGAAAACCTGATTTCTTCGATTTATCTGGAGCCGAACGAACTGGAAGCGCACGTGACAAAGCTGGAGGCAAAGTACAAAAAGGCGGCTGAGGTGGAGGCACGGCACGAAATTTACCGGGCAGAAGATCCGGAGGTGTTGCTGGTGGGATATGGGATAACGTCGCGAGTGCTGCGAACGGTGGTCGACCGAGCGAGGAACGAAGGAATTCGTGCTGGGTTGTTCCGCCCAATTACGCTTTGGCCCTTCCCAGCGGAGGCGCTGCGAAAAGCCGCGCGACGCGCACAAATGGTTCTGGTGGTGGAGATGAGTACGGGCCAGATGGTGGAAGATGTGCGGCTCACGCTGGATGGAAGTGTTGAAGTGGAATTTTACGGAAGGACCGGGGGAAACGTGCCTCTAGCCGACGAGGTGAACAAAGAGCTGTTTGCAAGGATGGGAATGATAGCGGAATGGGGCGTGTGAGGCTTGCTCGGAATAGAAGAGAGGTGCCGAAGTGGACGAGTACACCGTGATTGAGTCGAAGTCGCCTGTGTTCTACCGAAAGTACGAGCGGAAGTCGGAACTGCAGCACCAGACCCACTACTGTCCCGGGTGCGGACACGGCGTAGTGCACAAGCTGATTGCCGAGGCGATCGCCGACATGGGCCTGCAAGACCGGACCATTTTCGTGAGCCCGGTGGGATGTTCCGTATTTGCTTACTATTATTTCGACACGGGAAACGTCCAGGCGGCGCATGGACGCGCGCCAGCAGTGGCCACGGCGCTAAAGCGTGCGAATCCTCAAAGCATCGTGATTGATTATCAGGGTGACGGGGACATGGCGGCCATTGGAACCGCGGAAATTATTCATGCGGCAAACCGCGGCGAAAAGATCAGTGTATTTTTTGTGAACAATGCGATTTACGGTATGACCGGCGGGCAGATGGCGCCGACGACGCTCGTGGGGCAAACGAGCACGACTAGCCCATGGGGACGCCGACCGACGAATGAGGGCTATCCCCTGCACATGGCGGAATTGCTGGCGACGCTGGAGGCACCGGTATACGTGGAACGTGCGGCGCTGAATGACACGAAGAATGTGATGAAAGCCCGGAAGGCGGTGAGGAAGGCAATCGAGCTGCAGCGAGATGGTGCGGGATTCAGTTGCGTGGAGATATTGTCACCGTGCCCGACGATCTGGAAGATGACACCCCAGGAATCACGGAAATGGATCGAAGAGAAAATGTTGGCGATATTTCCATTAGGGGTATATCGCGACCGGAAGCTCGAACCCATTTCAGATCGCGTGCCACAAACCAGTGTCAAGCAATTGCTGAAGCTCGAGGACGAAGCAGAGCGGGGGCAGAGTTCGAGGGTGCGAGCTGGCTTTCCGGAGTTGCTCGTAAACATTGCGGGGTTCGGCGGACAGGGAGTATTGCTGCTGGGGCAAATTCTGGCCGAGATGGGCATGAGGGAAGGCTGCGAGGTGAGTTGGCTGCCGTCCTATGGGCCGGAAATGCGCAGCGGGAGCGCGCACTGCCATGTGTGTCTATCGAAGGACCGAGTGGGTTCACCGCTGATTGAACATCCGGACGTGCTCATCGCGATGAACGAGATTTCGCTGCACAAATTCGCCAAACAGGTGGGGACAGGGGGTACGATTTTGTATAACGGCGAGAAACTGCCCGACCAATTCCCTGCCCCGCAGGGCCATATTCTCTGTATTCCAGCGGCGGAGATCGCAGACAAGCTTGGTAGCACTAAAGTGGCAAACATGGTGATGCTTGGCGGCTTGCTGGAACTCGCCGGAACGTTGCCCAAGGAAACAGCGTTTTCCGTGCTAACGGCGAAAGTACGCAATGCGAAACTGCTGGAACTGGATCGACAGGCAATCGAGGCAGGAATGGAATACGTGCGTGATCAGATGGATGCAGCAATTCCGAAGACACTGCTCGAGCAAACCCGATCGTTCGCCTAGGATGAGTATTGCATCGTTATCGCAGCAGACTAAAGCACAACCACAATACTGCCGGACTGAGACCAGCGGTTATCTAAGCTTCTGCTTACTGCATTGACCCGCCTCAGGAAGACCGAGCATTCCACGGCGAAAACCGGGCTATTGACGTGGACTTTCGTTTGAAAGTCTGAGAGAGTCAAAAGGAAACGAAACGAAACCTGAGGTACCGGAGCCCTCAATGCTGAACGAAGAACGCCGCCGGGAAATCCTGGAGATGTTGCGGAGCGACGGGCGGGTGCTAGTCCGGGAGTTGGCCAAGAAGTTCCGAACATCGCTGATTACCATCCGCAAGGATCTGGAATCGCTGCATCACCAGGGAATGCTGGAGCGGACGCACGGCGGGGCGTTGCCGATCCGGACCGGAGCGCTACAAGACCAGACGTTGCGGGAAAAGGAACGACTTCATCGAGTGGAGAAGATGCGCATCGCGGCCGCGGCTTTGCGGATGATACGGCCAGGACAGGTGATTATCCTCGATTCGGGGACGACAACGACGGCGATTGCGAGAGGCTGCCGGCACGTGCACAGCTTGACCGTGATTACGAATGCAACAAACATCGCGGCCGAACTGGCAGATAGTGGCGTGGAAGTGGTGCTGACCGGCGGATCGCTGCGAAAGAATTCGTTCTCGCTTGTCGGACCGCTGGCGGAAGAATCACTGCGAAAGCTGAGCGCCGACATGTTGTTTCTGGCGGTGGACGGATTCGACGTCCACTACGGGCTGACGACTCCTAACCAGCTGGAAGCGCGAGTGAACCGGGCCATGTCGGAATCCGCGCGACGGACGATCGTGGTGTGTGACTCGTCAAAGTTCGGCCGGCGGAGCCTGTCGTTGATTATGGGAGTTTCATCGGTTCATGAAACGATTACAGACCGAGAGATCCCGAAACACGACCTGAAAGCCCTCCGAGAGATGGAAGTGGAAGTAACCCTCGTCTAACCCCGCGCTTTATCGAACCGGCTTGGGAAGCAAACCTCAGGCTTGACTTGCGCACAAATAGAAAGTAAAAGAAGATAATCGAAAGGATGCGAAAGACGCATTCCAGGGGTTAGAATTCGTTTTTTTCCTCGGAGGTACTCATGTCCTTAGTAATGCGCAGAGCTATATCCTTGCTGGTCTCGCTGCTGGTTTTCTGCATGTGGGCGGGAATGGCGGCAGCTCAATCCGGCTATACAGCCCAACTCTCCGGAGTAGTCACGGACTCCTCGGGAGCGATAATTCCTGGGGCAAAGTTGACATTAACCGACGAAGCGACCGGCATTTCCATGAATTCCCAGGCGGACACGAAGGGCATTTATGTTTTCACCGGGATCCGGCCGGGGAACTACACGATTCGAGTGGAGGCGCCAGACCTTGCGGCGCAAGAGCGCAAGGGAGTAAGGATCGGAGTCAGCCAGCAGGCGACCCTCGATTTCACGATGTCCCCCTCGTCGATTTCGGAGACGGTGAGCGTGAGCGCCCAAGCCCCGCTGCTGGACACCGCGAACGCCAGCCTGGGTACGGATGTGACAAATGAATACGTCCGGGATATCCCGCTGCCCGACCGCAGCTTTTTCGGACTTGTGTTTCTCTCGGGCGGGGTGACAGAGACCGCCGGCCAGGGCACGGCGGATTCTTATCCCACGGGAACGAATTTCGTATCGAATGGGCAGCGAAACGCGACGGCCGAAATTCGCGTGGACGGAGCGTTGACGAGCGCCCCGGAACAGGGAGAAGGTGCGACGTCGAATGTGTATTACCAGCCTTCGGTGGAGATCGTTCAGGAATTCAAGGTGGAGAACAACAGTTTTTCGGCGGAATTCGGGAATAACGGCGGGACGGTCGTCAACATCGTGCTGAAGGAAGGAGGCAACCAGTTCCACGGAAGCGGCTGGTGGTTCGGGCAGCGTTCGGCGATGGACGCGAACGACTTCTTCAACAACGCGCAAGGAATACCAAAACCCGACCATTCCCGGGATCAATACGGGTTTTCACTGGGCGGGCCAATTCGGAAAGAAAAGACATTCTTCTTTGTGGATTTTGAGAGGGTGACGCAAAACGACCCGGTTGAAATCAACGCGTTTGTGCCCACGGACGCAGAGCGGAGCGGGGATTTCCGAAATACCTACGTATTGTGCACAGATCCGACTCAGGGCTGCAATGTCGGAGACCCCGTGCAGCAGCACATCTACAACCCATTCAGCGTGGACGCGAACGGGAATCGCGCGGATTTTGCGGTGCCCAATGTGATTGATTCCAACTTAATCGATTCCATCGGCCAAAAGATCATCAGCCTGTATCCGGAGCCGACGATACCGGATGCAGCTCCGGGCACGCCCAATTTTCACAAGGTGGTGCTGAGCAACACGGACGGGCGCCAGCTCGATGTGAAAATCGATCACCACTTCAATGATATGAATAAGCTGTCCGCGAGGTTCAGCAATCTCCACAGCACCAATGACGTGCCCACCGTGTTCGGGGACGGAGATTTCAATGACGGGTACAACAGCATTACAGACGTGTACAACTCAGCGTTGGAGTATGACTGGAGCCCAACGTCCAACCTTGTGTGGACCAACCGGTTCGCTATCGATCGCGCAGTGGCACCGGTGACCGAAGATTATCCGAAGCTCGACACGGTGTTCACCGCACCGGGGGACGCCATCCTGAGCGGGGCAAACGGGCTGAGCCGGATGCCCGTGATTCAGATGGACAACAACGCCACTTCACTGTACAACCAGTGCTGCACGGACACGAGTTTCGCACACACGCTATACTCCTACAGCTCTTCCCTTTCCTGGGTTCACGGGAGACATATTTTCAAGTTTGGCGGCGAGCAGCGGATTTTCTTCAACAATTTTTTTCAACCTAATCCGCCGACGGGCTTCTTTCATTTCACACAGAATGAAACCGAACAAGTGGTTGGAGCTGGAAATTCCCTGCAGGGAAATTCCTTTGCGAGTCTCCTGCTCGGCTATGGGGACCCGGGATCAAGTAGTTTATCCGTGTTCAAGTCCGTGGCAAACAAGTCCAAAGAGACGGCTTTTTACGTTCAAGATGACTGGAAGTTGACTCCGAAGCTGACGGTGAACCTTGGCTTGCGGTACGAATGGAGCACGCCATATACGGAGCGCAACAACCTGATCCAGTTCAGCGATTTCACGGGAGATAGCGGGGTCAATGTCCCGATTGATATACCGGGATTGGTGGACCGGACCGGCAACCTGGCGGGGACAACGGTATTCCCGACTTCGGGAAACCGGAATATTCCAGTCGACCGAAACAACATAGCGCCACGAGTCGGATTCGCATACAGCATCGATGACAAGACCGTGGTTCGTGGAGGAGCAGGAATCTACTACGGGATGAATGTGGCGACGAACTTCCAGTTTACGGGGACGGCGTTTGGCAACTCGCATTCGATCCTGTTTTCGAAAGACAATTTCCAGACGCAATTTGCGAGCCTAGAGAATCCGTTTCCAAACGGTTATGCATTGCCCCAAGGAACGCAGTATGGCGCACTAGCACTTTGGGGATTTCCGAATAACAACAGCCTGGATACAGGCGATGACCGAAACGCGGAGATTTACCAGTGGAATCTGGGTGTGCAGCACTTGTTCCCGGGCGGGATTACGATCGGAATTGACTACTCGGCGAGCCGTAGCACGCATTTACCATACAGCTCGTTTTCCGGAACGGCAAACCGGAATTATTTGCCATCCTCGGTCCGGAATCAAATCGTCAGCCAATACAATACGTGTATAGCTGGATCGGATCCGGAGAATTGCGTGACTCCTTCGAACACCCTTGCGAATCTGACCGACAACCCGTTTGCTTCGCTGTTTACTGGTCAGGATGCCATCTTCAATCAACCCGAATCGATTTATAACGACAATCAGATACCACTGATCAACCTGCTGAGGCCGTTCCCGCAATTCGACGGGCCGTTCAGCGGATTGACGCTGCTTGCCGCATCGGCCTGGTACAACTCCCTGCAGGTGCGTTTTCAAAAGCGCGCGGGCCATTACATCAGTTTTGAAGGCAACTACACCTTTTCGAAAGCGACGGACAATTCCTCGGCAGGGGCCAATTCCTTTATCACAACGAGCCTAAGTTCCGGAATTCCGCAGGAATATGACAACCTGAAAGCAGAGAATTCAATCAGCGCGAATGACGCGACACACCGATTCGTTCTGGCCACGATCGTAGACGTGCCCGTGGGCCGGGGACGCTGGATCGGGCGGGACATGAACCGAGTGCTCGACGGGATCGTGGGAGGCTGGTCCATTTCGACGATTGTTACCTTCCAGACGGGCACGCCGATCAGCATCATGATGGCAAGTCCTCGATTGGCGGACGGCAATCAACGACCGAATGTGGTGTGCGGCTCGCCGGGGTCAGGATTCAGTTATCACCAGGCAGCAGCAAATGGACAAGACCTGGCTTCAGGGGCGGACATTGACCCGAATTCCGCGTCGGTGTTCAACGCGAATTGTTTTGCGGACCCCGGAGACCAGGTGGCCGGAAACGCCCCTCGATACTTCTCCAACCTGCGAGGAGATGGAATCCACAATGCGGACTTGTCATTCTCCAAGGAATTCTTGATTCGGGAAGGGATGCGGTTGCAAATTCGCGGAGAGTTCTTTAACTTCACGAACACGCCGCGTTTCAATTTCCCGGACACCCTGTTTGGCGATTCGTCGTTCGGACAAGTGACCAGCACGTTGAACTCGCCGCGGCACACGCAAATTGGCGTGCGATTCGAGTTCTAAAGGACCCACGATGAAAGCGATTCATGGGACGGTGCTCGGATTGTGTGGACTTTTGTCGCTTTGCGCGACGCCAACGGTTATCGCCCAGCAACAGAATTGGACCAACTATGTGCGGATTGGGGCGTATGGCCTGACACCCAGCAACCCAGAGGCGATCGTGAGGGACGCCGAGCGGGACGGAGTGTTCGGAATTGAGGTGGATAACGACATTCCAGGACGATATGAGAGTCTGCTCGATCCAACCGAGAAGCTCAATGCCATTCGAGCCGTTGCCGAGGCGGCTCACAAGGCCCACAATCGGGCGTTCGTCTACATTGCGGGAACCGAATGCATCACGGCGAACGCAGACCATTCTGCGCATTCCGTGGTGAAAGACCATCCCGACTGGCTACAGAGAAAGATTTCCGGGGAACCCGCGGTATTCACTTCGGGGGCTGCGTTCTGGATCCGTCCGGGGGATGAAGATGTGTGGGTCACGCCATACGCTAAAGATTGGCGGAAGCTGTACATGGCGCGGGTGCGACAGATCGCCGGCACGGGCATCGACGGGATATACGTGGACATTCCATACTGGATGACGCATTTCGAAGGATGGGAGAAATCCTGGGCGAGCTTCGACGATGCGACCGTGGCCGCCTTTCTCGCAAAGACCGGGCTGGACGCGCGAAAGGACTTGAAGCTCGGCGATTTTGAAGACGCAAATTTCCGCAAATGGGTGGACTTTCGAATTGAGACGATGACCGAGTTCGTGGAGGAGATTCGAACACAGGCGCGCAGCGTGAATCCCGACATTGCGGTGATTCCGGAGATTTATCCGGGAATCGAACAGGAAGCGGTGGTGGTGGGAGCAGACGTCTACCAGATGTATGGCGTTGTTGATGCGATCGCACACGAGTATGAGTTTGGGAACGGCGAACACATGGCCGCATCCCGGACGCAGCTGGACTGGTTTCTCTATCAGGCGGGAATGCTGTCGTTCCGCGCTTTCGCACAGGGCAAGGCAACGTGGTTACTGAATTATTCCTGGGACGGGAATAAAGGCGTGGACAAGCGCGAGGCGATGAAAAACCTGGCTATGTCCGAGGTCATGGCAGGCACGAATTTTTGGGATGCGCAAGGGCACGAAATGGCGAGAAGCAACGACCCGGCGACACGGCGCGAGATTTTCGCGTGGATCCGGGACAATGAGAAAACTTTGTATGCGCCGCGGACACCGATGAATCCCATCGGAGTCTATTTCTCGCCGAAGAGCCGCGATTACGATTGGAAGGATTTTCTCCCGGAGTACCGAGGGTGGCTGGTGATGTTGCTGCAAGCGCACCAAGAATTCCAGGTGGTGACGCCCAGGACGCTGAGCGCATTCCGCGGAGAAACATTGATCATGCCGAGTGTAAGCTCGATGGACGATATGGAAAGGCAGAATCTCGAAAGGTATGTTTCCAGCGGCGGCATGCTGCTGATCACAGGCAAGAATGCGACGGGGATAGCGCCTTCGAGCAAGGTGAAGTTTATGGACACACAGCCTGGGGCGAGCTATTTTGAAGAGCTCGAGAAGGACTTTCTTGCGGCACCATCGAAAATGCCGAAGGGATTGCTTGAATCGATTAAAGCAGGGAACAAGATCACACTTACTGCTCCAACGACGATGGCGGCCAATTTTGCAGAGGTGAGTGGGGCGCCCCATATTTATCTAGCTAACTTTGGCGGCCTAGTTCCGAACAAGGTGGCCGACCCGACGCCGGCGAAACCGGTGCGGGTGAGCATTCCGGAAAAAATGGGCAGCACGATTGTGTTTTTGCCCTTCTTGGGAAAAAAGCAAACGATTCAGGGAACACGAAACGGAGAACGGATGGAGTTCTTGCTACCAGCCGTCGAGCGTGGCGCGGTGGTTTGGGTATCGAAACCGTAGGATGAGAGAATGGCGCGCCAGGTGACTTCCGGGAAGAAAAGAGGGCTCGCCGCGCTCTCCAACAAACGCGGTGTGATTGCGGCGCTCGCCATTGATCAACGCAGCGCACTTCGGAAGCTGTTCGCGAAGGCAAGCGGGCTGGAAGAGAAAGCCATTCCCCAAGAGTGGCTGGTCGAGTTCAAGGAAAAGGTAAGCAAGGTTCTGACGCCGTTCGCGAGCGCGATTTTGCTGGATCCCGAATACGGACTGCCGGCCGCGCAGGCCCGCGACACGAATTCCGGTCTACTGCTGGCTTATGAAAGGAGCGGATACGACAAGTTGGTTCCGGGACGGCTGCCACAGAAGCTCGATGGGATCAGCGTCGCGAGCCTAAAAGGCTACGGGGCAGATGCAGTCAAGGTTTTGTTATATTACTCGCCATCCAGCACGCGGGAGACTGATTCGTACAAGCAGGATTGGGTAGCACGGATCGGCGAAGAATGTGGCTCGGCCGACATTGCGTTTTTCCTGGAATTGGTAAGTTATCGAGATGATATGGATGAAAAGAGCGTTGAATTCGCACGGGTGAAGCCCGAGGTGGTGACGCGTTCCATCGAAGAGTTCTGCAAGCCGCGATATGGCGTAGACGTACTGAAGGTGGGAGTCCCGGTCAATATGAACTTTGTGGAATCCCCAACACTGCCGCGTGCGGAAGCGCTCTATACCCGTTTGGAGGCGATTGCGCATTTTCGGCGCGCGTCGCAGGCGGCCAGTCTGCCGTTCATCTATTTGTCCGAAGGCGTGGGCAACGACGTGTTCGTGGAAGCACTGCGTCTTGCGGCGGAAGCCGAGTCTGATTTTTCCGGAGTGTTATGCGGACGCGCAACCTGGCAGGAAGGAGTTCCGGTGTTTGTGAAGCAAGGTCGAGCAGCATTGCAGGACTGGCTGGCTGGTGAAGGAGTCCGGAATATACAACGCGTGAACGAGCATCTGCAGGCCGCCCGGCCGTGGCGGGAACGAATGTTTTCTACTGCACCTAACAAGGAGTAGCGGCGACACGGGTCATGTTCCTTTGTGTGAGTCCCAATCCGGCGGTCGACAAACGGGTGAGGATGGGCTCTTTGCGGCGCGGACAAGTGAACCGCGCGGAAAGCGCCAAAGGGTATGCGGGCGGAAAGGCCGCGCACGTGGCGATGGTTTTGCACACCCTTGGAGAGGACACTCGCTGGGCAGGTTTGTGTGGGGGAGCTAGTGGAGCGGAGATAGTGGAGGGACTGATGAAGTTGGGAATCGCGGCGAGTGGAGGCTTCACGGAAAAACCGGCACGGACGAACCTGGAGATTGTGGAGGAGGATGGGACGGTGACAGAGGTGCTGGAACCCGGCGAAACGCCCGGAGCGGAGGAATTAGCGGTTTTCGAATCTGCATGCGTACGAGAGTTTTCGCGGCATGGCGAGAACCTGAGCGTGGTTTTTTCGGGGAGCTTGCCGGGAAATACGAAACCCGATCTTTATGCGCGGTTGATTGCCATGGCAAAGCAGTTCAAGTGCAAAACATTTCTGGACGCAAGCGGGGCGGCCTTACGGGAAGGTCTGAAGGCAAAGCCGTTTTTTCTAAAGCCGAATCGAGAAGAGGCTTCCGCACTCTTCGATCAACCGGTCACTTCCCTTTCGACGGGAGTCAGCGCGCTCCGCAGATTGTTGCAAGCCGGCGCGGAGAGTGCGGCATTGAGCCTGGGAAAAGACGGTCTTTTGTACTGCGCGGGGCCGGAGGAGCCCGTGCTTCTCGCCCTTGGGCTGACGGTGGAGGCGCGGTCTACGGTGGGATGCGGGGATTCGGCGCTTGCGGGCTTTGCAAGCGGAATAGCAAGCAAACGAACCGCTTGCGAGACGCTGCAATTGGCGACCGCGTGTGCCGCCGCAAACTGCATTGCCGATTCACCCGGCGCGGCGCGGATTGAAGATATTCGACGCTTTCGGCAGCAGGCCCTGGTGCAAACTCTCGAGGACATTCCTTGAGAACGTACTCGAAGAGGAATGGACGTTCCGGAGCAACAAGAAGAAAAACGAGACCTCTCCAATCGGGCGGAAACTCGGCCGACCGGAGGGCTACATTGTCGAGGAAAGCATGAGCCCCGAATCGAGTTCGTCCGATCAACACTCCCATACGCTCACGGAAATTCTTTCGCAGCCGGAGACGTGGCGTTCGTGCATTCGCAGACTTCGAGGAGATGGGACGTTTGAATCGGCAAAAAAGAAATTGTACGGCAGGAAAAGCTGGTTGTTCACAGGTTGTGGAACAAGTTTCTACTTGGCCGAAGCCGCGGCAGCGTGCTGGACACTGCTGACGGGACAGAACGCCAGAGCTCTCCCATCGTCGGAAATATTACTCTTTCCCCGGTTGGCGCAACTTTCTGATCCTGAACTACAGGCTGTCGTGATCTCTCGTTCCGGCAGCACCTCGGAGGCCGTGCGCGCGGCGGAGGATTTACGCAATCGGCACAGGATAGCTACGCTGGGCATCACCTGCACGAAGGGATCAGAACTGGCCAGGGAATGCGATTTGATGATCGAACTTCCGGGCGCGGACGAAAAGAGCGTCGTGATGACGCGATCCTTCAGCACCATGCTGCTGGCGCTCCTTTTGCTTGCGGGCGAAACGGGCGACGGGAGGTTGCCGGCGGAAACACTGGAACAGATTGCCGGATCACTGGATTCGCGGTTAACAAGGTGGAACCAGGAAATCAAGAGCTTTGTGACGTCGCATTCGTTTGAGGACTACATCTACCTAGCGCAGGGGCCGTTCTTCCCGATTGGACGGGAAGCTGCCCTGAAGGTGACGGAGATGTCTCATTCGTACGCGCAGTCCTATCACACGCTGGAATTCCGGCATGGTCCAAAAGCGATTGTCGGGCCAGAGACCTGCATCGGATTTTTGCTAAGCGAGACCGGGATGGCGGCGGAGAGCGAAGTTTTGCAGGAGATGAAGGAACTGGGGGGAACGATTGTTGCGATTTGCAATCGCGCGAGCGACCAGGTGCGGAAGTCGTCGGATCTCCTCCTCGAATTCGAGGCATCCGTCCCGGAAGTAATGCTGTTAGCGCCATTCGTCGCTCCGGCCCAGTTGCTTGGATATCACGTTGGGGTCAGAAAGGGTTTCAATCCGGACACGCCGAAGAATCTGAGTCGGGTCGTTATTCTTGATTGAATCCGCCTGGAAGGGTCTGGAATGCCTGACCAGAAAAAATATGAGCTGAGCGTGGTTGGCGAGCTCAATATGGACCTCGTTTTGTATGGACTCCCTGCTCCTTTTGAACTGGACCGCGAACACCTAGCGACAGACTTGAGCCTGACGCTGGGGAGCTCTTCGGCCATCTTTGCGCATAACTTTGCCCTGTTGGGAAACCGGGTGGCGTTTCACTCGGCGATCGGAGAGGACCCGCTCGGGAAGGTGTGCGTCGAACGCCTGAAGGAAAGCGGCGTGGATGTATCAGGCGTACGGACTTTTGCCGGCAAAAAGACCGGTTTGACGGTAATTTTGCCGCAACCGGAGAAGCGATTCATTCTGACGTATCCAGGCGTGATGGCCGGGATGCGGATGGAAGACTTGGATTTGCCAAGAGTCGCAGAAGCGCGACACCTGCATCTCTCGTCTTACTTTCTTCAGAAAGCGCTCCAGCCACGTATCGGAGAGTTGTTCCGGTTTGCGAAAGAGTCAGGGCTAAGCACCTCGCTGGATACGAATGATGATCCAGAAGACCACTGGGGACGTGATGTGCTGGAGGTCTTGCCATGGGTGGATATTCTCCTGCCGAATGAGCGGGAGGCGTGCCGGCTGGCAAAGATGGCCGATTCGATGCGCGCGCTGGAGTATCTGTCCGAGCGTGTGTCCCTGGTGGTGATGAAACGCGGCGAAGCGGGCGCTGTGGCTCGAATGGGAGCCGAGCTATTTGAAGCAAAGCCAACACGCGTAACGACTAAGGATACCGTCGGCGCCGGAGACAGTTTTGACGCAGGCTTTCTTCATAAGTATCTTCGCGGCGCAACGATTGGACAATGCCTGAACTTTGGAACTCTGGTTGGAGCCTTCTCGACCACTCGAAGCGGGGGAACAGAAGCGTTTCGCGACGAGGCTTATCGGAAACAATTCCTCTCACTTTAAGAGGGTGAGGCCACGCGTGCGAAACCCAGCTTCTCCTATCGCCGAATCCCTGGCTATTTCGCTTCCAACAGCAGACTTCCCGTTAAATCCACCTGTATCTTTGCTGTAGGACCGGAGACGGTCCCGAAGTCTTTTCCATTCACGTAGTCCGTCACATGATAGGGCCTGTTCCCTAAACCCCGGAGTTCCACCTCGCCCTTCCATTCCGACCTCTCCCCGCTCTTGCCAGGAGCTGGCGGCGCATAAAAGGCGTAGTACAGTGCGCCATCTTTCGCGATGACATAAGATTCAGGCACATCATAACCATAAGTATAAAGATCCAGGAATTCGCCTTTGGAGAGCATTTTTTCGTTGTAGAGAGCGATCCATTTCTTCCAGTGGGCTTCCTTGGAGGAATTCAGGTAGACGTTTTTCAAGTTGGGGCCGTAGTCTGGCCAAGTAAATTTTGTCCCTAGAACGCCGCCTGTGCCCAGAGTGGAGGCGAAATCGTCGCCAACATCCTGCTCGTTACCGGATTCGATGCCAGTAATGCGAGTCAATTCGACGTGGTCGCCGTAGATGGCGGCATGGGGGCCAAGCAGCGCCTTGTACATCTTAATGCGGCGGCGAACCTGAATGGAGCCGACTGGGTCAGCGGTTACGGCCTGGTCCATGTAGCGGAACCAAGCGAGGCTTGGAGGAGTACCGCAGGGGCAGCTCTGTGTCACGCTATCCGGCTTGAGAGCGCGGGTGGTCTCGAAGATCGTTTTATAGACTTCGCCCATCGCGTAGACAGAAGCGAGCGGAGATTTGTGGTGATGTTTCGGATTGTAGCAGCGCGGCGTGGCGTAAATGTTGTCGAGCTTATGGCCGTCGAAACCCCAGTCGCGGATGAATCGTTCTGTAAGATTCTTGTAATATTCGCGGACCTCGGGAACGGCGGGGCAAAGCACGGCAAGATTGCGAGTCATTCGGGCGTGCTGGCCGTTCTGGTCGAGGATCAGCCAGTCGGGATGTTCCTTCACGACTTCAGACACAACATATTTGTGATCGCCGTAACTGAACTTGCCGTCTTCGACGGCAAGGGGAAGCCACCAAAGCTGAACCTTGATGCCCTGCTGATGAAAATCCTTGACCATCTTCTGGATGGCGCCGTCCCCAAACGTGTCTTTACGGGGCTGCCAATCGCCGTAGTTGTTGAACCAGCGGTCGTCGAGCGTGGCCCAGTGAATGCCTAGTTCTTTCAGCTTGGGGATGGTGTCGAGCATCTGCCTGGGGGTCACGTTTGATTCGTAGCCCCAGCCGCACCAACTGACGGCGTAATTTTCATCGTTGTTCGTAGGCCGAGCGAGGCCTTCGCGATCAACCGCTTTCGACCAAATGCTGAGAGGCTCGTAGAAATCACCGTGGTACACAGTGACAAACGTTCGAGGAGTGGAGAATGTCCCACCCGGTTTGAGGGTGGAGTTTGCAGGTACAACTACGCTGACATTGACCCTTCCCTCGGAATCGGTTTCCGTCGGGATAGAAACCGGCAGCGGAAGAGTTTCCAGATGTCCAACGGCGAGGCCGGTGTCGCGAGTCCAGAAGGCAACGACGGGAATACCACCGCCGACACGGCCAAGATCGTCGTGCGTGTCCACGGGAACACCAAAGGGGTTTTCCTGCGAAAACTTGGCAGGAATGGGCAGAACATCGTCTTTGCCCCACCTCAAACTAGAACCGAAGAAGGCCCACATCTGGTAGGGCTTTGCGGCGGTATCACCAAGAGACGCGCTCAACGAGTGGTTTTGCAGCGTGACGGAGTTCAGGGAGAAGTCTTTTTGGCCGGAATTGGTGTAGCGAGCGGAGAGCAGCGCCATCAAGGGGAAGTCATCGTATACCTCGACGGTCAAGAGCTCATCGAGCCCCGTGCTGGCACTGTGGCCGTTGATCTCGATCCGTTTGCCGAGCGCGCCGAGTTTGCCATTCGCGGGCGAGATGCGGGCGCTGGCGAGGTTGCGGACAAAATCCCGGACCGGCTGATTATCGCTGGTGACGAAGGTGCCCTGGTTTGGCGAGGCGTCATCAAGGGTCAGCGACTGTACTCCCGATTTGAAGCGACCGAGGAGCGAGCCGCTGGCGGTGAGTACAAATTCAGCTTGAGAGGTCTGCAGATGAATCCCATCGGGCTGGGTCGACACAACTATCGAGGAAACGGGCGGCGTTGGCTGCGGTTTGGCTTTGCAACCGAAAAGGCTCAAGGATGCGACGCCGATGATTGCGCAGGCGGCGATGACTGCGGACTGTTTTCGGCTGTGGATCACGGCTTTTCTCCGTGGAATTGGGCAAAGATTTTCTCGGCGTTGCCATGGTAGACCTTTTCCAGAATTGCATCTGGGAGACCCACCCCGTAAATCATCCAACGGCCTTGCCCGGGGTAGCCCCAGTAAGGGAAATATTCATCCCTCGTTTCAAGCCAACGAAAATAGTTGGCGTACATTTCGGGCACAGGTTCCGAGTCTGTGCCGAAGAGAATGCGATCCTGAAATTCGGTAAAAAACTGGGCCGCCCGGCGCGGCTGGCGACCGAGTTCCGCTTCACGTGCGCCGAATTCGACGTACATATTTGGATATTTTCGTAGCCATTCGGAGACTGCATCCAGATTTTCGGGCCAGTTCGCGACGTGGAGCGCGATGAAGGTGGTGTGCGGATGCTTTGCGACGATGTGATTGCGCTGCTCGAGCAGGGCCTCCTTGCCGGGGTACCCGTGATCGTAGAAGCTCCAGGTGGGATTGTGCATGAGTTCTTCGTAGCGTTCGTTGTGAGCATCGGTAGGTGTGAAAAACGCTTCAGGATCGGTAGAGTGGATGGCCACGGGAATCCCTAGTTTGCCGCACTCTTCCCAGACTGGGTCCATGCGAGGATCATCGATGGGGACATAGTTGCCGTTCTTGTCCTTCACGCCCAGACCCCAATCTTTGAGGATTTTGAGTCCACGCGCGCCGCGCTTCACGGCGTCGTCAAGTTGCGCCACCATCTCGGCACTGAAATTGGGATCGTCAATCTTGCTCCAATCCATTTGCGCGAAAACCATGAACCGGCCTGGGTAGGGCTTCACCATGGTCTCAAGCACTTGCTGCAGTTTATCTCCCCACATGCCGGTGAGGATGACGATCGTTCGGATATTGGCGCGATCCATGTCGCGGATCACCTCGGCGGGGGGAATCCGTTCCTGGTTGATGCGAGCGGCATCATCGACGTGATTGTGGACGTCAATGACATAGAATTTTGCGCGAGGGACATCGTGAGCAGGCACGTGCAGCATTGGTTTGGGATCCCAGTCCTTGAGCAAGAGATTCATGCGCTTGGCGGCGTCAGGATCCTCGCGGTACTGGATGTCCTGAGCGGCAGTGGTCCATTGGAAGGAAAACATCAGAGTCGCAAGAGTTACCAGGTGGAAGTGCCGATGGAACCGAGAGAGCTTACGCGTCATCATGGATGGCCTCGAATCAATACTGGATAACCGTTATACAAAGCGATTGTCTTGGGGAAGTGTAAATCGAAATGACAATAAACGAAAGCAAAAGGAATAATTCGAAAGCCCCTGGAGTTGCAAGAAACTGAGGCCGAACTGTCAGGTCTGGTCGACGAAAATCGCCGAAGCAAAGCACCATTACGGTATTTTCACAGCCTTGCCCGAGCCGAACGGGCCGATCGGCTGCATCCGTTACTATCTCACCTTAAAATCGTAAGTTCCGGAGCCGATTTGGACAAGGAAGGCACCGTCTTGCGGTTTTGGGTCGATCTTGTGCAATCCCTCAAAGGTCTGTGCGCCGCGGCGTGCAGGTAGATAAACATCGGCGGACGTGTTGGCGGGAATCGTTACCTTGAGCTCGAAAGGACCTTCGGGGCGATTCGACCACTCCGTCGAAATCTTGCCATAGATCGATTCGTACTCTGCTTTGGAGGAAGTTAGCCGCGGATCGAGATGAGGACGGATGACGATCTTGCGGAAGCCCGGGGCGGCCGTGGTTGTGTCGATTCCGGCGACGTATCGATAAGCCCAAGCCATAACCGAGCCGAAAGCATAGTGGTTGTAGGAGTTCATGGCGGGGTCGCCCGTGTCGCCGTTCCAGCGTTCCCACCAGGTCGTGGCACCTTTCGAGAGCATGTAACCCCAGGAGGGGTAGGTGTCGTTCAGGAGTAAGCGGTAGGCAACGTCGGTGCGGCCATGATCGGCCAGGGAGAAGAGAAGGAACGGAGTACCCAGGAAGCCAGTGGAGAGGTGCCAATCGCGCGCTTCGATGTCGTGCACGAGATGATCGACGAGTTTGGGCTCAAGTTCCTTCGGGGCCATATTCGTGTAGAGGGCGATGACGTAAGACGTTTGTGTGCCGGTGCCGACAATGCCGTCTGGGGCGATGTAAGCCTTCTGGAAGGCGGTACGGATTTGGGCTTCAAAATCCAAGTAGCGCTTTGCGTCAGCTTCCTTGCCGACGGCATGTGCCATTTCGGACATCATGTTCGCCATTAATGCCCAGTAGGCCGTGGCAAGCAGAGTTTTGTCGGTATGGGGATCGGGAGCCAGCCAGTCGCCGAAGTTGGGGCCGACTCCGTTCCTGCGCAGCAGGTCGGGATTCCGGTCCTGAATGAACTTCATCCAGCGTTGCATGGAATTCCAGTGGTGAAGGATCACCTGGGAGTTGCCGTACTGCATCCAAGTGGTCCAGGGCACGATGACGCCAGCGTCGCCCCAGCCGGGAGCGCCGATTATGCGGTCGTACCACGGGGAGGACTCCGGAGTATCAGGGCCCTCTGAGGGCAAGGTATCGGGCGAAACGTTTGTGTAAGCACCCTGGGGAGTTTGTGCGTCGGAGATGTCCTGAATGAATTTCTGAGAAAAAGAACTGATGTCGAAATTGTAGCTGCCGGTGCGCCAGAAGACTTCGGCGTCTCCCATCCAACCAAGGCGCTCGTCACGCTGCGGGCAATCGGTTGGGATGCTGAGGAAATTCCCGCGCTGTCCCCAGAGGCCGATCGACCACATACGATTGATCAGTCCGCTGGAAGTGAAAAGCGTGCCAGTAGGTTCTCCACGGAGACTACTGACGACCTCTCCGGTTAGGGCTTCGGTCGTCGGCACGCCTGGAAATCCAGTGACTTCGACGTAACGGAAGCCGTGAAAGGTAAACTGGGGCGCGAAAGATTCTTCCTCGCCGCCTTTAAGGATGTAAAGGTCCGTGGCTGTGGCATTGCGAAGGTTCGTGGTGTAGATCGTGCCATCGGGATTGAGAATTTCGGCAAAGCGAAGACGTACCCGGGAGCCGGCGGGGCCTTTGACCTTGAGTCTGGCCCAGCCAACCATGTTTTGTCCCATGTCAAAGACATAGGAACCGTTGGTGGCGCGGGTGAGGCTCACCGGTACGAGCTCCTTCACTACGCGGGCTGGCAGGGTGTAGTCGCTGGTCACCTTGATTTCAGGAACTTCGCCAACTGTCGCGTTGGTCCAACGGGAATCATCGAAGCCGGATGTTGCCCAGCCTCTTTGCTCCACACGGGCATCGTAGGTTTCACCGGCGTAGATTTCCGATTTGAGGACCGGCGAAGCACTTCCCTTCCAGGTGCCGTCAGTAATAAAGGTTTCGTGGCGGCCATCGGTGTAAGCAATCTCCAGCTGGGCGAGCAGCCGATCTGGCGGAGGGAAGAAGCGTTCGCCAACCCATGTGAGCGGGCTTCCGTACCATCCGTCGCCCAAAATGGCGCCGAGAACGTTCTGGCCTTTTTGAAGAAATGGGGTGACATCGTAAGTCTGATAGAGGACGCGCTTGCGGTAGTCGGTGAATTCCGGCGTAAATCGGTCGTCGCTTACGGGTCTGCCATTCAGGAAGAAGCGATAACTGCCGAGAGCGGTTAGATAGAGCCGAGCGTCCTGAACTGTCCCAGGGAGATCGAGGGTCTTGCGAAGATAGGGGGCGGTTTCAGGAAAAGGGCCGGGGTCGCCGAAACGCTTGTCGTTGAGGCCACCGACGACCTGGGCGAGACTCCAGGCGGATTCGGACGCGAGCTTCGCTTCCCAGCGAGTTGGTGTGGCGTAGCGTTCTACGGTGCCGTCGGAAAACTTCAGTTTTACCAAGCCGGCCAGCGCCGCAGTAAAGGCCTTGGCGTCTTGCTGGGGGCCGAACGGCGGAGTGCACGTGACATTTATTTCGATTGCGTTTTCACCGGAAACGAGCTGATCCGAAATATCAAGCCGGTCAATCGCGTTCCAACCGCGCTTGTGAAGAACTTCCTGGCCGTTCACCGACGCGACAAAGCTCCCGCGGACGGCAAGAAATACGGCGGCATCCAAAGGCTTTTCCCGTAGCGAAAGCCTTAGCCGAAAGTTGGCTGTGAGCTTTGGGGGAACTTCGTGAGCGTTCTGGCCGGGCACCCAGATCCAGCGCATCGAGGATCGATCTGAAGCGGAATCGGGAGAGTTCCACGAGATCCATTGCGCTTGCCAATCGGCGGGATCGAGCAGACCCATTTCCCAAAAAGCAGATTCGGTGGATTCAGCCTCATCACCAAAGGCACTCCACACGCGAACTTTCCAGTAATATCGCCGCCGCGATTGCAGTTTCGGGCCAGCATAGAGGATGCCCACTGATTCGCTGGAGTTTACTTTGCCGGAATCCCACGTATCGGTCTTGCCTGACCGGAGAAGTTGCGGGTTTGTGGCAACCAAAACCTCATACGCGGATTGCCGCCAATTTCGTTCGGAGTCGTCGCTTTGCCAGGAGAGTTGGGGGGTCATCTGATCGATACCCAGAGGATTTTGCAGATACTCGCAGCGGAGATGGGTTGGTTTGGCGAACGCAGAGCACGCGAGTGCAATGGAGAACGCGACCGCACAGCAAAATGTTCTGCAACTCATTTGAGCCTCTCCGAAGGCCGACGACACCCCAGTCCATCGACCTAACGAGCTATTCTCGCTTAAGCATGTGCGCGAGTTTATCGGGGGTAAGGCAAAGTCGGCTAGAGAAATGTTTCATCTTTCCGCTGCGGATTGCTCCACCTTGGGCCGGAAAAAACCGCGTGACCTTTCCGCGACGCTGTGTGTACTCTTGCTTTTCGCAAAGGACCGGCCATGACTCCCACGAAGCCTGAGAGAGCGCTGCGGGCACTCGATAACCTCCGCATTGAGCTGCCTTCCTGGGGATTTGCAAATACAGGTACACGTTTCGGCAAGTACATCCAACCGGCGGCTGCAACGACCACGGAGGAGAAATTCAGCGATGCTGGCGAGGTGCACCGGTTGACTGGAGTGTGCCCGACCGTCGCCCTGCATGTGCTGTGGGATCTGCCGAAAGGCGTGGAAAGCGTGAGAGACGTCCGGCGGTACGCGAAACAATACGGTGTGCGGCCAGGTTCGATTAACCCGAACCTGTTCCAGGACCAAGAATACAAATACGGATCGTTCGGAAATCCGGGCGCGGACGTGCGAGCCCGAGCCCTGCGACATACGAAGGAGAGCATCGAGATTGGGCGACAACTGGAAAGCCGGGATGTTGCGCTGTGGTTCGCTGACGGTTCGAATTATCCGGGAACGGCCAACATTCGGCAGCACAAGAGCTGGTTTGAAGAACAGCTGAAGACAAGCCACGCGGAGTTGGCTCCTTTTCAGCGGCTGCTGATTGAGTACAAACCATTTGAGCCAGCTTTTTATCACACGGATGTCGCGGATTGGGGGATGGCGTTGCTTCTGGCACGGCATGCCGGACCGCAGGCGAAAGTGCTCGTGGATACAGGCCACCATTACGCGAGCCAGAATATTGAACAGATCGTTGCCTGGCTGCTGTCTGAAGAAATGTTGGGCGGGTTTCATTTCAATGATCGCCGGTATGCGGACGACGATTTGACATTGGGTTCTATCGATCCTTACCAAGTGTTCCGGATTTTTCACGAAATCCAATTTTACGAATGGCAATGCGGCAGGCAGGCCGACATTGCGTACATGGTTGATCAGAGCCACAACCTGAAAGGAAAAATCGAGGCGATGATTCAGACCGTGGCCATGGCTCAGCTGCTTTATGCAAAGGCTTCCCTGATTGATTATTCCGAACTGGTTGAGGCTCAGGACCGGTGCGATTTGGTGAAAGCGGAGTCGGAGTTGCAGGATGCATTCGCAACGGACGTGCGGCCGATAGTTGAGGAGTGGCGGCGCTCCAAGGGAATGCCGAAAGACCCGATTGTGGCTTTCCGGGAGAGTGGATACCTGGAACGCATCACGAAAGAGCGATCTGCAAAGAACGGTCAAAGCGTCAGCTCGTATGCATAGTGGGACCAGCCCGAAGACGTACCTGGCGTTTGATCTGGGCTCGGAGACGGGGAGAGCTATCCTGGCTACTTTGCGATCAGGAATTCTGACCGCGCAGGAAATTCGGCGCTTCAAGAACGATCCAGTCGAATACGGGGGCTCACTTCACTGGGACATTCCCCGACTGTGGTGGGAACTTCAGACGACTCTGTCCAAGCTACAGCAGACGAAACTGGCGGGAATTGGAGTGGATTCGTGGGGTGTGGACTTCGCCTTTCTCGGAGAGCGTGGCGAACTGCTGCAGAATCCCTACCACTACCGCGACGCGCGGACGTCTGGAATGATGGAGCGGGTCTTCGCTGAAATAAGAAGAGAGGAGATTTATGAGCGTACCGGCATTCAGTTCATGCCGATCAACACGCTCTACCAGCTTTTTGCTGCGAAAGAGCAGATCCCTACCATTCTTGAGGGGGCCAGGAATTTCCTGATGATTCCGGACTTGCTTCATTACTGGCTGTCAGGTGCGGTTAGCTGTGAATTCACAAATGCGACCACCACGCAATTTGTTAATGCGCGAAGCCGCGACTGGGATTTCAGCTTGTTAGACAAATTGGAGATACCGCGACATTTTCTCGGAAAGATAGTGGAATCAGGAACAATTCTGGGCGCTCTGTTGCCGAGCATTGCCGGGGGTTCGGACCTTCGGGATACACCCGTGATTGCGCCGGCCACACATGATACAGGGTCCGCCGTGGCTGCAGTGACCGCGAGGGATGGCACAGCCTTTCTGAGTTCGGGCACCTGGTCTCTCCTCGGAACGGAAGTGGATGCCCCCGTGATTTCCGGAGAGTCGCTGCGAAGCAATTTCACGAACGAGGGGGGGATTGGAGGTACCACCCGCCTACTGAAGAACGTCATGGGACTGTGGATTTTACAGCGGTGCCGCGATTTGTGGGCGAAAGAGGACCACCGCGCGGGCAATGAGAGTTTGATGGAAGTTGCAAGTCAGGGCGAGCGATTTGCTTCTCTGATTGATCCCGATCATGAATCGTTTTTGCACCCACGCGACATGGCGGCGTCAATCGATCAATTCTGCTCGCGGACACGCCAGCCCAAGCCAGCCACTCCGGGGCGATATGTACGTGCAATTCTCGAAAGCCTGGCATTCAAGTATCGGCTGGTATTGGGCAACCTCGAAAAGCTGACCGGAAGAAAAATTGAAAGAATTCGGGTAATCGGCGGAGGTTCAAAAAACAGATTATTGAACCAATGGACTGCCGACGCGACTGGCAAGGTGGTGCTGGCGGGGCCAGCGGAAGCAACTGCACTGGGAAATGCGGCAATGCAAATGCTGGCTAGCGGGGAGGTCGAGTCTCTGGCAGAAGTTCGAGAAATTGTGGAGCGCTCCTTCCCACCGGAGGTATTTGAGCCAGTGAACACGGATCATTGGGAAAAACAAGAAACTCGTTTTGGGCAGTATTGTGAGGGCGAATATGCCTGAAGTGAAGCGAACAATGTTGCTGCGGGATTTGTGGGACGACGGGGAAGCCGCAAAGCTCTCGAATGATGCATTAGGACTGCTGCGCTACCGATCCAATTTGCTGGGTTCGGATTTGCGGATCACAAATTTTGGAGGAGGAAACACCAGTTCGAAGCTGGAGTTACCCGATCCTTTTACACAAAGGCCAACACGGGTGCTGGCAGTGAAAGGCAGCGGCGGTGATCTGGGCTCGATCACGAAAGCCGGCTTCGCCCTGCTCTACCAGGACCGCTTGGAACAACTAATCGGGATTTATCGTGGAGAAGCGCACGAAGATGAAATGGTGGGCTACTATCCGCTTTCAGCCTTTGCCGAAAGTCGGGTGGCTTCTTCGATCGACACGCCGCTGCATGCTCTGCTTCCCTTCCCGCATATTGACCATCTTCACCCTGATTGGGCCATATCAATCGCAGCCAGCGCCAACGGAAAAAGGAAGCTAGAGGAATTCAACCGGGAGTTCGCGCGCAGAATTGCATGGGTGCCTTGGCAGCGACCAGGATTCGAACTCGCACTAATGCTCCAACGAACCGTGCGAGACAATCCGGGAGTTGACGGAATTCTTCTGGGTGGGCACGGGCTGTTTACGTGGGGTCCCACTCAGCATGAATGTTATCTGAATAGCATTCAAACGATTGATCAAATGGGAGAATTCATCGCCAGACGTCAATCGCGGAAGGGCGTCTTGTTTGGAGGATTGGAAGTCCCTGGGCTTGTTGATAGGAAACGAGTGGCGATTGAGATTCTGCCGACACTTCGCGGGGTGATCTCTTCAAAACGAAGAGTAATTGCCCATTACGCGGACCAGGAAGATGCAGTTGTCTTTGCTGGGTCGAAATGGTCCCAGGAGCTGAGTAAGCTTGGCACAAGCTGCCCGGACCACTTTTTGCGCACGCGGGTGAGTCCGCTGTTCCTCGACTGGGACCCAAGCAAGCAAGATGTGGATACCCTGAGACGTACCATCGGGGAACAGATTGCCAAATATCGCGATACCTACAAGAAGTACTACCAGGATTGGGCCTTACCGGATTCGCCCAAGCTGAGGGATTCGAATCCCTCCGTCGTAATTGTGCCAGGCCTAGGAGTCTTCGGGTTCGGAAAGAATAAGAAAGAAGCCCGCATCACGACGGAGTTCTTCATTAATGCGATCCATGTGATGGCCGGGGCAAACGCCTTGGAGGACGGCGAGGTTTCTCATCCATTACCTCAGGCAAAGAATGAAGAGCAATCGAAGCAATTCTCGCACTTCCACAACTACGTGGCTCTCCCTCAGTCGGAGGCATTCCGAATTGAATACTGGGCGCTTGAAGAGGCCAAGCTTCAACGCATGCCGGCAGAAGCGGAGTTCAGCCGCAAGATCGCAGTGGTAGTTGGGAGTGCGAATGGTATTGGGAGAGAACTCGCGCTGCTTCTGGCGGGCAGCGGCGCCCATCTGGTCCTTGCAGACTTCGACGAGGCTGGGGCACAACAGGTGGAAATGCAGGCGGGCTCGCTTTCCAATCCAGAGTTCGTTGCTTCTATGGCTGCGGATTTGAGCAGGCCGGAAAGTCTGGCGGAACTCGTGCGCTGCGCCGTCGGGGAGTTTGGCGGGATCGATATTGTCGTAAATACCGCCGCAATTTATCCCGTGCCCGGGGTGGCCGGCGAACCCAGCGAAACTCAGTGGGCGAAAACATTTGAAGTTAATGTGACAGGAAACTATTCGCTCGCGAAAGCAGCGGAGTGGGTCTTCCGGGAGCAAGGACTGCCAGGGGCAATGGTGCTCACGAGTTCTGCAAATGCCGTGGTTCCAAAGCACGGGAGCGAAGCGTACGACACGAGCAAGGCAGCGGTGAATCACTTGATTCGGGAGTTGGCGTTCCGGCTAGGACCCACCGTGCGCGTAAACGGAATTGCACCAGCTACGGTCGTAGCCGGATCCACGATGTTTCCGCGCGACCGCGTGGTGCGATCGCTACAAAAATACAAGATACCGTTTTCAGAGAGCGAATCGACGGACGCATTACGGGAGAAGTTGGGGGAGTTCTATGCGCGGCGGACGTTGACGAGGCACCCGATCACGCCGGAAATTTGCGCAGCGGCGATCCTCTGGTTGGCAGGCGAGCAAAGTGCGCGCACCACCGGGCACGTGATCCCCGTGGATGGAGGACTTCCAGAGGCATTCTTGCGGTAGCAACCAATTACGAATCGTTCACAATAGCGTCAGACAGCAAATCGACGGAGATTTCCATGCAACGAGTCTGCTTTGTACTCCAAGTGAAGGCCGAACGCGTTCAGGAATATAAAAAGCGCCATCAAACGGTGTGGCCAGAAATGAAACAAGCACTGCAAGAAACCGGTTGGAGCAATTATTCCCTCTTTTTGCGGGCGGACGGGTTGCTGGTGGGCTACGTGGAGACGGAAGATTTTGAACGGGCACGCCTGGGCATGGCAAACCACGAGGTGAATGCGCGTTGGCAGATGGAAATGGCAGAATTTTTTGCGCAACCGGAAGGGCTGTTACCCGATCAGGCGATGAGGCCGCTCGAAGAAGTCTTTCATGTGTGATGCGGATGGGGGCGTCGGGAATGGCTAATCCGGCATTAGGAGTTTTCTTTCATTGGCTCGGGGGGCTGGCTTCAGCAAGTTTCTACGTACCGTACCGCGGGGTGAAGCAGTGGTCGTGGGAAACGTACTGGCTGGTGGGAGGAATCTTCAGCTGGATCCTCGCGCCGTGGATCGTGGCGGTCGTGATGACGCGCGATTTGTTTCAAGTGCTGGCGGAAGCTCCTAGGGAAACTATCTTCTGGGCAATCTTTTTTGGATTGCTGTGGGGAGTGGGTGGGCTAACGTTTGGGCTGACCATGCGGTACCTGGGGCTTTCACTGGGAATGGCTGTTGTGCTTGGATTGTGCGCTGCGTTTGGGACGCTGATGCCGCCCATATTCAGCGGCGTGTTCATGAGTCAAGTGCTCGGCACAACCTCGGGCTGCGTGATTCTGCTGGGGGTGCTGGTATGTTTATTAGGGATCGCGTGCGCGGGAGTAGCAGGAATTTATAAAGAACGGGTGATGTCTGAGGAGCAGAAAAAGAAAGTCATTAAGGAGTTCGATCTGAAGAAAGGGATCGGCGTGGCGATTTTGTCGGGGATCATGAGCGCATGTTTCGCCTATGGTCTGGCGGCTGGGAGCCCGATCAAGGCGCTTACGCTCAAACACGGAACGGCGACGTTGTGGCAAGGGTTGCCGGTGCTCGTGGTGGTCCTCATCGGCGGGTTTACAACGAATTTCGTGTGGTGCATTGCGTTGAATATCAGGAACAAAACGGGTTTCCAGTATTTTTCGACGAGCGCTGAGAAGTATAAGGCGATTCAGAACGAGCCGATTCTCGAAACAGCGACTGACGCGCCGAGCCGCGAGGTCGTCGAGCACATTCTAATCCCGGCTTCAAATACAGATGGCAGGGTCCCCATGCTGGGAAACTACCTTTTCTGCGCCCTTGCGGGAACCACGTGGTATTTCCAATTCTTCTTTTACACGATGGGGGAAACCCAGATGGGGAGATATGGGTTTTCGAGTTGGACCTTGCATATGGCCAGCATCATCATTTTCAGCACGTTGTGGGGATTGGGATTCAAAGAGTGGAGAGGAGCCGGCACCGGCGCGATGGGATTCTTGACTCTTGCGCTGGTATTGCTGGTCGGCTCCACTGTGGTTGTGGGCTACGGAAATTTTCTGGGAGCGGCCGCTCGGTAGCTCCTGGCTGATTTGCGTCTGGCAGGTTTTGCGTTGTCTACCTTGCTTCAATCGAGCTTGAATTCCTCGCGCCAATCGCCGGCATCGGGCATAGCCGGCTGTTCTCTTTTATCCAGGACATAATTTCCGAGGACCAAGTAGTCCATTTCGGTGCGCATGAAGCAGCGGTAGGCATCGTCGGGCGTGCAAACGATGGGCTCGCCGCGGACGTTGAAGCTGGTGTTCACGATGACCCCGTAACCGGTCTGCTGCTTGAACTGATTTATCAGCTCCCAATAGCGCGGATTGGTCTCCCGACTGACACTTTGGATTCGCGCCGAATAGTCAATGTGCGTAATCGCGGGAAGATCGGAGCGCAGAAAATAAAGGCGTTCGTATAGCGGTTTCTCGTGGTACCCGTGTGGAAGCGGGTTTTGGCGGTCCTTGCGCACGGGAGCGACAATCAGCATGTACGGCGATTCGCGGTCGAGTTCGAAATATTCGCCGATGTCTTCTTCGAGCACGGAAGGTGCGAACGGGCGAAATCCTTCGCGATACTTGATTTTCAGATTGAGTTTCTTTTGCATCTCCGGGTTTCGAGCGTCCCCGAGAATGCTGCGGTTGCCGAGTGCGCGCGGACCGAACTCCATGCGTCCCTGAAACCAGCCGACGACGTTGCCCTCACCGAGTTTGCGGGCGGCATCGGAGGCCAAGCAGCAAAACTCGTCGTAATGCCTGGCCTTGGCGCCGTATCGAGCCAGCGTCCGACCGATCTCCTTGTCCGAAAATTCTGGGCCGAGATACGAGCCCCGCGTTGCGTCACGTGGTCCAGCGACCTGCCGATCGTTTCCATAGAGAATGTGCCACACGGCATAGGTCGCGCCGAGAGCGCCTCCCGCATCGCCGGCAGCCGGTTGAATCCAGAGATCATCGAAGGTACCGGCACGAAGGATTCTGCCGTTTGCGACACAATTGAGAGCGACTCCGCCAGCCATCACCAGGTTGTTGCAGCCAGTTAGTTCGCGGGCGGTTTGGGCCAAACGGAGGACGGCTTCTTCGGTCACCAACTGGATCGCAAGAGCCATGTCCATGTAGGGCTGCGTAATTTCCGATTCCGGCTTCCTGCGCGGTACGCCGAAGAGCTTTTCCCACTTGGCTTCGTTGGCCATCTTGAGGCCAGTGGCGTAATCGAAATAGTCCATGTTCAGGACTACGGAACCGTCGTTGCGAAGATCAACGAGTTCGGTTTCTATTTTTTTCCTGAAGCCGGCCGTGCGGGGCGACTCTGGATTTCCGTAGGGAGCCAGACCCATAAGTTTGTACTCGCCGCTATTGACGGCGAATCCGGTGTAAAAGGTAAAGGCCGAATAGAGGAGCCCGATTGAGTGAGGGAAATGGAGCTCTTTGAGGAGTTCGATATCTTTGCCGCGGCCGCGGCCGATGGTTGTCGTGGCCCACTCCCCCACACCATCGACGGTGAGGATGGCGGCTTCCTCAAAAGGCGACGGGTAGAAGGCGCTCGCGGCGTGGGAAAGATGATGCTCGGGGAAATACACGGGCACTTCCCCCCCACCGAGTTTGGCGAATTCGTCGCGGAGCATGCGGCGCATGAACAGCTTTTCCTTGATCCATGCGAGCATGGCGGAGACAAAGCTGACGAATCCAACTGGCGCGAAGGCATGGTACGTTTCGAGCAAACGCTCGAATTTGAGAAAGGGTTTCTCGTAGAAAGTAACGGCCGAGAGGTCCTTGAAGTTAAGCCCGGCTTCCTGCAAGACGTAGCAGCACGCGTTTGCTGGAAAGGAGGAATCGTGTTTTTTCCGCGTGAAGCGTTCTTCCTGGGCGGCGGCGACGATCTGCCCGTCGATGAGCAGAGCGGCCGCGCTATCGTGATAGAACGCGGAAATGCCGAGGATCGCTTTTTTCATCCCAATGCTTTCCAATTGTATCCTTAGGAATCAGGGCGAGCCTAAAACAACGAGTAGATAAACGGCGCAATCGCCGAACCGGCGGCAAAGAACATGATCACGCCGAAGCCCAGCAAGATCAGAATCATCGGCAGCAGCCAGAATTTCTTTCTCTGCTTCAAAAAGCCCCACAAATCCTTCAGAAAATCCACGTGAACTCCTTCCGTTCAGTACGGCCGTTCGATATCCTGGGCGACAAACCGATGATTCCTTACGAGCATTGCGGATTCCGAGCTAGCCTTGAATTGACGCAGCTGCAAAGAATCCTTTCCGAATAGCCTGCGCAGCAGGCCCATGGGAGTCACCAGTCCAAAAAAAAGGACCGACAACAGGATGCGGGACATGACCGTGCCAAGCACATGCGAAAGACCCAGCCAAACGAGGGCGATCGGCGCAAAGACTCGAGGAACAATCATATTTATGACGTGCAGGAGCATCGCGGCATACAGCATGCCATCTCGCCTGGTCTTCAGAAAGACAAGCAGAAGGAGCAGAACCATGGCCATGCCGGTGTCGCGGCTCTGGTCTTTGGTCATCTTCTTGATCGAAAATTCAGTGCTTGCCACGGCTTCCGTATTTCCTTGTGTGTATTCCATTGCTGAGCGTCGACGAACGCGCCTCCGTAGACTGCTGAAGGTCCCCTTAGTTAGACTGCCCTTTCGTAACCAATGAGCACTACTTGCCCGGAATAATTAGTTTATCGCACCAAAGGGACGTCAGCCACCTGGAGGTGCAAAGGGTGCAGAAAGCTTCCGGTTACTTAAGGAGGAACACTTGACGAGTTTGGGCTAGAGAACGTAGTGGAGAAGAAGGATTCCCGCCAACACGTAGGCCAGAGGTTTTACTTGCCGCGAACGCCCCAAGGCCATCAGCAGCAAGATGTTTGTGATGAATCCCAGAGCCACACCGTCACTCACAGAGGCCAGGAGAGTGAGCATGGTCGTAACCAGGGCGGTGGCAGCCACGACGCCGTCATGCAGGTCAATGTCCGCAAAGCCCTCCATCATGAAAATCCCGATCATGACAAGGGCCGGTGTGGTGGCAACGGCTGGGACGATGGCAATCACAGGGGTAAAAAAAAGAGCGACCAGGCTGCACGCGGCCACGACGATGCTGGTGAAACCTGTTCGCGACCCTTGTTCCACGCCCGCAGCTGACTCCAGATAGATGACGGTAGTCGTTGTCCCCAGCAGCGCGCCGCCGGAACAAGCCACTGCATCGGAGGCGAGAGCTTCGCGGAGCCTCGGCAAATTACCGTGCTCGTCGTTCAGTCGGGCCCGGATGCCGATGGCCATGAGGACACCCATGGCTGAGAAAAGGTCGGAGAAAAGTATGGCAAAGATGATGGGAATACACTGGATGGGATGTTGAATGGGATACAGGAAGTCGAGTTTGAGAAGGGTCGGCGCAATCGAGTGTGGCCAACCAAACAGCTGGTGGGGGACAGGCGCAATCCTGGACCCAGGTGTGGCGCCTGGGATAAGCATCCCAACTAGTGTAATCGAGAGTATCGAAAGGATAAGGGCGCCACGCACCCGGCGATTTACCAGAACCACGGTGAATACAATCCCAATAAAGCCCAGCAGCACCTTTGGTGATGCGAAGTCTCCGAGCGAGACAATCGAATGTGGATTGGAGACGATGATATCCGCGTTTTTCAGGCCAATGAAGGCAATGAATAGTCCAATACCTGCTCCAACCGTTTTCTTGAAGCTGGCAGGAAAGGACTCGATGATTTTCTGACGGATGCCGGTGATGGAAATAAGCAAGAATATCAATCCGCTGTAGAAGACCATCCCGAGGGCAGCTTGCCAGGAAATGTGCATGCCCTGACACACCTGCACGGCAATGTAGGCGTTGACGCCCATGCCCGGCGCCATGGCGAGCGGATAGTTTGTACGCAGCCCTATGATCACCGAGAAGACCGCCGCAGCCAACGCGGTTACGGTGATGAGTGCGGCGCGGTCCATGCCAGCTTCGGAAAGAATCAGCGGATGAACAACGAGCACGTAGGACAAGGTGCTGAAGGTTGTGATCCCACCCAGGACTTCGGTCCAAAATGTCGAGCCGCGTTCACGATATTGGAACCGGCGGTCCAGGGCGGCCGCGATCGGGTGAAGAAGGCTTTGCCGGGCAGCGGGTGCATCGCCAACCGGGAGGTTCATCGGTTCAGCATTTCCTCAGGGTCTCCACTCTCGAAGAGCTGGTGTTCGGTTCGGTACCGTTCGATGGAAGCCGCAAATCGGCTTACCAAACAACGGGATGCGTCTCGCCTGTGCGTACATTAACGAAGCCTTCGGGAAGTGCATCACTGGGCGGCATGAACGTCCATTGCCAGGGCGGACAAGTCAGAAACGCATAGCAGAGCGCCTCGGTGACGTGCTCCACACCCAGAAACTCCTGAATGCGCGGGACGGTTTTTTCCATCCATTCCAACTTGTCCATTTCCGCGCGCATGGCCAGGAGATCATGGGCGAGGGCTTCGGCGGGACGCGCGGTCATCAAGCCGCCAATCTCCAAGCGGACTTTGGCCGAGACCTTGCCGCGATTTATCAGAACGAAGCCGCCATCCATCTCCGCCATCGTGTTCACGGCGAGGGCCATGGCCGCGTCGCTGCTGCCAATCACCCAGGCATTGTGGTTGTCGTGAACAATGGAGCAACACATTGAGGAGTCGGGAGTTTTCATGCCGACATCCTTCCAAAACATTTTAGAAATGCGGGCGCGACCCGAATACCGGTCGAGTAAGGCAACTTTGGTTATTGCGCGAGATTCGTCACGCTGCACCTGGCCATCCTTTACGGGGAGTTCCACAGTGAAGAAGTGTTCCTGATGATGAAACGGTGGAACCACGGCAGCTTGCACGGTTGTGCGTCCGGCGGGCGCGGCAACAGCGAAATCCGCGGCTTCGATTCCGCGGCCGAAATTCACCGTTTTCCGGGCCCATTCTGGCCAGTCAATCTTCGGCACGGAAACTAGCATCCGGTATTTTTCTGAGACTCGCTGGCCATCTGCATAGACGGCCTCGATTTTCACACTTTGGGGATCGGAGAGCAGGACTACGTCGGCGTACCGGCCGGGAGCCAAAGATCCGACCAGATGGTCGATGCGGAAGTGGCGCGCGGTGTTGAAGCTACCCAGTGCATACGCAACTTCCAGCGGGACGCCGCTTTCGATCGCGCAGCGAATATTGTGATCCATGGCCCCGCGACGAAGGGTGGTTTCGGCATTACGATCGTCGGTGGTTACCGAAACGTTCGACCAATCGCGCAGGCCGCGATCAACCAGATACTTGAGGGCGTGACTAGCATTTGGGCGTAATTCGAGAAAGATACCGCGCTCGAGTTTGTCCCAGGCTTCCTGGCCTTCGCGGATTTCGTGGTCGGAACTGATTCCGGCGGCTGCGAAAGCGGAAATTTCCGCGGGGGAAAGGAGTCCCGTGCCGTGGCCCTCCACAACGCCGCGGGCGTCGAGCGTGGCCTCGATATTCTCCCATAATCGCTGGTAACCCGGATTTTCCGGATTGACAACGGCCGACCAATCCATGACTTCGTCGAGACCGGTAACCCACAAGTTGCCGTCGATGAAATCGCGAATCTCCTGATAGCCATAGTAGCCGCCCGACTCTTCCCAGCCTGTCGGCGGAGTTGCCGAGCCGAGTGACGGAAAGATCTTGAACGGACAGCCGTGTTGGCGTGCCATCAGCCAGAATTCGACATTGCGCTTGCCATTGACGTTGGAAAACTCGTGCGAGGCTTCCACATTCCAGGTGGTGCCGAAGCGAAGAACCAGATCGGCTTCGTATTCGGGACTCAGCATTGTGCTTTCGATGTGCTTGTGGGCTTCGCCGAAGCCAGGGACGACCCACAGACCTCGTACGGAAGCCTTTTTCGCAGCGGTGCCTTTCCATTCCCCGTGCGGACCCACCCAGGCGATCCGCTTGCCTTGGATGACCAGATCCCAATCCCGCTTCCACGTCAGTGTTTGAACATTCAGGATAGTCGCATTTTCCAGGACAAGATCAGCTTCTTCCCTACCCAGCGCCACGGAGACCAGGTTTTGTCGAACCCGGGTTTCTTCATTGAAAGAATGTGTGTTCCGCTTTATTGCCACTTCATGATTCTCCTAACGGTATGACTTGTTCGGAGTACCGCACACAACTCGCCAACTTCATTCATTCTGGGTGGATTCCACCCTGGCTGATCAACGGGCCCTGCGATTGGACGTAAATGTGAATGAGAATCGCGTGATTCCCGATCTGTCGCGCCGCCCGATTGCGCGAATTTCCAGCCTACCCGCTAGCTCAGTGGGAAGACAGAATTTGAAAGAATTGAATTCGCTCCCTCCTCGCCTCCGCGAAAGAGAACTAAATCTTCCACACGCTTGCCGCTCTTGCAAGTGTAAACTTCCAATACTTGCCATACGATTTTGCCGATATGAAAGAGAATTCGCTTGTTATGACTAAATTTGAGCCTGAATCAGTCTTAGACGCAGCCACTCGTGCCCGGGCTATTCGATCCGCTTTAGGTGAGGATTCATTCGACGTCCTTCTTACCGGTGGGACACTTGTTGATGTGATGACCGGTGAACTGCGCAGGGCAGATGTGGGCATTACTGGCGCAATGGTTGCGAGCGTACACCCGCCCGGCGCGCGACAGGACGCAAAGATCACTTATGACGCCGAGGGGAAATGGATCAGCCCTGGATTCATTGACACACATGTGCACATCGAAAGTTCGCACATGCTACCCGTGCACTATGCGGAACAGGTAGTCGCGCAGGGAACAACCACCATTTTGCACGACCCACACGAGTTGGCGAATGTGTTCGGGCTGGACGGGGTGCGCTACGCGATCGAAGCGAGTGCCGGGCTACCGCTACGCTTTCTTTGTGCCGCGCCCTCGTGCGTACCATCCGCGCAAGGTCTGGAGTGTTCCGGTGCCGAGATTGGTGGCCGGGAGATGCAGGAAATGCTGTCCTGGGACGCGGTTCATGGCGTCGCGGAAATCATGGACATGCGCGGAGTGCTCCGGCAGACGCCGCGCATGAGTGCAATTATTTCGGCAGGCCTAGACTCCGGAAAAAGCATCGAGGGGCATGCACGCGGTTTGAGCGGCGCTTCCCTGCAGGCCTTTTTAGCTGCCGGCATAGGCTCCGACCACGAAATCATGTCGGGTGAAGATCTATTGGAAAAACTACGAGCCGGCCTTTTCGTTGAGATTCGCGGCTCACATGATTATGTGCTTCCGGGAGTGGTCGCGGCGCTGCGTACGTTGCCGCTTGTCCCGCCGCAAGTCAGCATTTGTACCGACGATGTGCCGCCAGACTACCTTGTGGAGCGTGGGGGAATCCGGGACGTACTGCGCCGGCTGGTTGGCTATGGGATGAACGCGGTGGAGGCGATACGATGTGCCACTTTCAATGCCTCGCTTCGCCTAAGGCGACCTGATCTCGGCGCGGTATGCGCGGGGCGGATTGCGGATATTGTTGTACTGAAGGATCTGGAAGAGTTTCGGATCGCAGAGGTATTTGTGGCGGGGAGAAACGTCGTCAAGAACGAAAAATGGATCGAGCCGTTGGAAAGGCGTCCCGTCGGGAAATCGCTCCTGAACTCCATGAAATTGGCGCACCTTGCGGAAGACGACTTTAAGATCCGGGTCGAAGGCCGGGAGCAAGGAACCGTCAAGATGCGCGCGATTTTGGGGATGCGTCTTGCCGAATGGCAGGAGATTGAAGTGAAGGTGCGAGGCGGGATCGTGGAATTGCCTGAAGATGCGAGTCTCAGCTATGTGCGCCACCGACATGGACGGCATTCGGGCGGAGGACAATGCGCCGTTCAGCTCGGGATCGGGCGAATGCGGGGCGCGATTGCGACATCGTATTCGCACGATGCGCACAACCTGGTCATTCTGGGAGGATCGCCGGCCGACATGAAGGTGGCTGGAAACGCGCTTATCGATTGCGGTGGCGGAATGTCAGTCGTACGCGATGGGAAGCTGCTAGCAATCGTCGAGTTTCCGATTGGCGGGCTGTTGTCCGAGTTGCCGCCGATGGAGCTGGCTGGGAAATTTCGCGTGGTACGGGAAGCGGCAAATCAAGTTACCGATTGGAAGCCCCCTTATTGGACATTCAAGGCTATCGAAGGCACCTGCCTGGCCTGCAATCCTGGGCCGCATCTTACGGATCTCGGTTTGAGCGACGGAACATCGCAAAAGCTGGTTTCCATGTTTTCCTAGCTTCTTTTTCGCGGCGGAAATGTGCTGCTCGTTGGCCCGAGCCGGCAACCGACTTCAACCGACACTGGGTGCGAAACGATCGCCTTGAGAGCGCGTTTTCAGTATTTCTTCAGTACGGCGGGAACGGCCTATCCTAAAGATATGATTGAGATGGGATTCTACGAAACGACCAAGCAGGCAGTGATTGCGGGACTCGGATTACCCCTGATCTCCGCGCATCGACAGGAGGGATGAGTTGGGTGAAATAATTCAATTCCAGCGACCGGATGGAAAAACCTGCCCAGGTTATCTGGCGACGCCTAGGGCCGGATCAAGTGCGCCGGGCTTTGTCGTCATCCAGGAGTGGTGGGGGCTAAATGATCAAATCAAAAAGACGGCGGACCGGCTCGCCGCTCCCGGTTACCGGGTACTTGTGCCAGACCTCTACCGAGGCAAGGTCGCTAAAGCCAGCGACGAAGCAAATCACTTGATGGCAAACCTCGATTTTCCGGATGCGGCAGAGCAAGACATCCGTGGCGCCACGCAGTACCTAAAACAATCCTCGAAGAAGGTGGCCGTCGGTGGCTTTTGTATGGGTGGTGCGCTAACCATCCTGGCTGCAGTCCGGGTGCCGGAGATGGATGCGGGCGCCTGCTTTTATGGCATCCCATCTCTTGATCCCGCCGAATTAAACAAAGTCAAAATTCCCTTGATCTGCCATTTCGCGAACAGGGATGATTGGTGTACCCCGGCCAAGGTCAATGAACTCGAGGCCACGCTCAAGCTGTCGAAATCAAAGTTTGAGCTCTATCGCTACAACGCACAGCACGCCTTTATGAACGAAGCGCGACTAGAGGTTTATGACCCGGCATCCGCAAAAACTGCGTGGGAGAGAACTCTGGAGTTTCTGAAAAAGGAGTTCAGTGAAGGGATCTCGTGACGGCACAAGTCCGGTATGACTGCAGGATCTAACATTTCACTTCAGTCAGATTCAACTGATTTCAACGGAGGCCCGCCTCTGCCGAACGGGTATGCGCGTCAATCGGGAGTTACACAAGGAACTACTTGCCGGCTGTGGCGGCGGTAGACTCGGAAATCTTCGTCGGTAGTGAGGACGATGGGATTGGCAAACGTTTCGGTCATTCGAACGAGGCAAGCATCGGCGGAGCCCATGGGGACGTTAGAATATTTCACGATCAGCTTCACGACTGGCTCGACGTTCTCGGCAAGGGTGAAGGAGATGAGCAACGCACGCCGGCGAAGTAGGGCACCGAGATTGGGAGCACCGCGCTCCCCGAGTAGATGAAAAGCCTCCGACAGAGCGGCTTCGCACGTGGACCAAGGCGGAGGCATCTCAGACGCCTGAGTCACGGCCCATTCGTGGCGAGCGTCTCGGCTGCTAAGCAACGCTACAACAAATCCAGCATCAACGAGGACGTTTCTGGCCATAACCGGTAGCGTGCAAATATTCCTTCTTTCGCGTCGTTAGGTCGGCCGGTAAACCATCTACCGATCCAATGAGATCAGCAATGGCGTTAAGCGAGCCAGTGCGGCGACGCTGCCGGGGCGGACGTTCGAGCCGCTCACGAACGACATCTGACTTCGAGATCTTACGCCCCCGCGATTCCGCCTCAATGTCCGCGACCAATGGCTCGGGCAGTCGTACCGTGAGAGTCTTCATGAAGCAAGTGTATTACATACATGACAGGCATGCAAGACAAGGAACTTGAAGTGCCTGCGCCCGATGACGGAGGTCCACGGCGAAAATCGCCGTGTTGGCATCCAGAGTCAGATTTTCAGGTTTTGATGCTTGGTTTTCAATTGCGGACATGTGACGCAAAGCTAATTAGGAAGAGTCTTCCGAATCCTCGATATCCCCATTCCCTTCGTTTCGAATAGATTCCTGGACCTGTTCCAACCGAGCCCTGTCTTCCGGTTCGATGAATTTCGGATGAGCCGCAATGTCATCTGAAACTGCCTTTTTCCCAATGCTTGCACCAGTCTCCTCCTGGCGGGGGGAAGAACCCTCCAGGGGATTCTGCATGGGAGGAAGATCCAGCGCCTTGGTTACCTTGTCTGCCAGAGATGGCTTCGGAGGAGCCGTATCTTTCCGTAAAGCTGCCTTTGGTGGCTGAACAAAGCTTGACGGTGTTGGGTTCGTTCCGTAATTCGTTGCCGCTCGAGAAGCCTCCGAGTTCTGCCCACCATTACCCTGGCGAGGAGCTATGATTAAGGGAATTTGCTCCCATGCGCAGAATTCAAGATGGCGCTCATCGCTTATTGCGGCCCCTTGTGAGGGAGACTCTGAATCTGCTTGAAAGAGACTGGAATCCGGTACAACCGCAAGCGTTCCAGTACTAGAGTCCGCCAGACCGCCTAAAGCGCCAGTAGGTGCCGTTTCAGCCTTACGCCTTTCTTGCATCCGCTCAAGTTCGCGCATTGCTTGAAACAATTGACGGTTAATCGTTCCCTGATATCGGAGCAATCGGTCCAGGCCATTCCAATTGAACAGGTTGATGCCTCTTGTGAGCTCTCGTTCAAACGTTAAGAGGCGGGAGAATCGGATCGATTCCGTAGCGATTTTTTCGGTCAACAGACCTTCCAGATAGCCTACGGGCTTGTAGTATCCCCAGATGCCAGCCACCAAATCTTGATAGGCGCCCCATAGCGCAGCTCCAGCCTCCCCGGGTGGGAGGGGCTGACGAGCAAAAAATCCGTGTTTGTAGCTGTTCCTGCTACTTTTTGCTTTTCCTTCCGGCGAAGTCGGCCCGTTCGATCGCTTTCCGTTTCCACGACTCGCCGCGATCTTGGCGGGAGAGCTCGTTTTGTTTTGGTCACCATTCGATGGGAGGGATGATTCTTCTGTCGCCGAGGTAGTTTGCTCTCCATTTGTTGCATTCGCCTGATGAGGATATTCCCGTTCCTGATCTCCGTCTTGAGCCATGAATCACCTCTCAGATGGAATCCTGCTTACTAGGGATCACATTCGGCTGGAACCATAACTCGACTGACTTCAAATCCCCAAACCGGCGAATACTTCCTGATAGCAGAAACAAATGGATACGAGTCACCGATTGGCAGCAATCTTTTCCTGTTTTGGGCGATAAAACTTCTTGGCAATTGAGGGGATCGCGTACCAGGTTGTTGGCGCCACTCTCGTACGTGCGCCGCATTGATTCCGGCCGGAATGTCGATGTTCTGTTCATCCGCGGGTAGTCACCCCAAAAGGAATCCATCGATGACCCGTTGGACGCGTTCGCCTGAGTACTCACCCTTTATGGAATTCGCTGAGTTCAATTTATGCGAAATAGGCAGGGATAAATAGATTACATGTCCTGACGTATCGCAAGAGTTACCTTATCCAGGGACATTCCCCCGGGTAGTCCGATGCCTGAACTGCGGGACTCAATGGCCTTCTTCCACGAGCGCTCGAGCAGCTTTAACCAGAGATGTCTACCGATCAGCCGGTCGAGTCTGCACTACCGGAAGCGGACGCGTGAGTTGAAACAGCACTCAAATCCACGAGGTACTTGCGCACCACTCAAGGTTGCTCCCTAAAGACTCGAATCAGCATTCAACATGTAGTAGTATAGGAATGAATATGGAAGCCAAAAGGATAATTCAACAATGGCGTTAAAAACCAAGCAAATCAAGGGGCAGCTTCCTGCTCCGCGCAAGTCAAAGTTTCAGGCTGATTTGGCTCCTGCTGAGGACCGCATGGTTCGCGGTTTGAAGCAAGAGTTGCAGCTTACTAGCAATACGGATTTTCTTTCTGATGCTCTGGCGTTGTTCCGCTGGGCAGTACGGGAAAGAAAGCGCGGTCATCGCATTTTTAGTGAAACTGAAACGGGTGAGCGGAGGGAATTGGTGTTTCCGCACTTGGAGCGTGTCGCCCCTGAACTTGTACTTCCGCGTGTGGAGATTCCTTGGACACCCCACGAGTTAGAAAGTCTTGCCGATCTCGCATCGAGAGAACCCGCTAGTCCAACGGAAACTCTCATCCGGGCAATGAGATGCTAAGTGGCCGTTCTCATACGTCCAATTGAAGTGCAGGATGAGGTCGCGACTTTCGATTGCGGCGATGAGGCGCTCAACAACTATCTCAAGCGTTATGGCTGGGCGAATCAGCAGAAAAGCTCCATCGGGGTGACTTATGTGGCGCTTGATGAGGAGGCTCCGCGCAGTGTGATTGGATACTTCACTCTTGCGACTGCAAGTTTGCCGCGAGACGCTTTCCCGAGGAAATATGTGCGAGGGCTTCCGCCATACGACTTGCCACTAATTTTACTCGCACGCCTTGCGGTAGACCAGCGATTCTCAGGAAAGGGCCTCGGGCATGCCCTTATTTCCGAAGCCTTCAAAATCGCACTTCGAGTTGCCGCCGATGTGGGGTGCCGGTGCATTATTACGGACGCATATCGGGACCGGGTCGACTGGTATGCACGCTATGGTTTCGTCAAGATCGAGGGCGCCGCCGAGAGCGGCCCTCAACGAATGTTTCTCGACATAAGAACGATCCGCATGGCACTCAAGGGCTCACCGTAGGCTATATTTCCTCGAGGCAAAGCGGCGCGTCTATCTTTCGGTTTGTCAACTCTGTCTATCGCCCCTCCGTGCCAACATCTCTGAGAGTGCGCCGCAGTTCCACCAATTCGCAAACATCGTGAGCGACTAAGATGTGACTTTCCTAAACACGAAGGGCACCGGCAAACCAAGGACCGGAATATTTTACAGCGGGTCGAGAGGTTTCTCACGCAGCACAATCTTGCCGGCGACCTCGTCGCACACCTCCGCTGGGAACGAATCATGGCTGGGCACGTAAAGGTCGGAGAAGTGCCTTTGACGTGGTCCAAGGCTCTGTTTCCCTTTAGGAAGGAGTCACGAGCGAACTCCTTTCAGCCAGCGCCGAAGCAACGCTCGGGTGCAAAAAGTAGTGGCCCGCAGCTCGTAAAGCAGGACAAGGTGAGAAACGGGAAATTTAATTCATGATCCAAGGCATGGCAAGGGTTGTTCTGCTCCTATCTGGGTTCATCCCCGGCGCCAGCGAGTGGCAAGCCGCAAGTAAAACACGGCCCGAAAGATCTGACGTTGAGTCCGGCAAACAGACGTATCTGGAATACTGCGCGGTAGGTCATGGTATTGACGGAAGAGGTTTCGGTCCTGTCGCATCCGAGCTAAAGACCCCGCCAACGGACCTCACGACACCCTCGAGGGCGCATGGCGGGAGATTGCTTTCGCGAGTGGGCCAGGCTAATGGAGGGAAAGTCAGACCATCTCCTGGAAGATGCAATGATTGCTGCCACTGCTCGCGGGCACGCCCTGATAGGAGCAAAACTACTGCAGTCAGGGGCAAACGGCTTAGCGGATTTTGAGCATGGTTGAGCACTTACTCAAATCGAATTCCTGGCCATTTGGCATCTGCGCCGAAACAGCAAGCCTGAAGGAAGTGCGTCGGATTATCGCAGATCAAGAAATTTATGAGTCGTAATGCCCGCTTTTCGCGGCGACGCGATTTTCCGTTAGGACGAAGCCCACGCGGTTGTAAGTTCTGTCTGTCATAGCAGCTGAGAAGAAAGCGAAGTGGCGAATGAGGGCAGACTAGCAAAATGCACTTTGAGCTCTCCGAAGTTGCGCGTGAAAGCATGTTCCACGTCGTTCGCTAGGATTACGTTTTCCCCTTCAGGATGCTGGTATCGGAACGCCTTGAGGTTCGTGGGATCGAAGTTAGCCGCGGACCATTTACACTCGATTGCCATTGGTTCTTTTCGACGCGTCGCCAAGACAAAGTCAACCTCATGCCCCCGCTTGTCTCGCCAGTAAAATACGTCCCGACTCTGTAAGCGGGCGGTGATTTCGTTCAGCACGAAGTGTTCCCAAAGCACCCCGAGGTCATCATCGCGCAAATCCTGCCAACCACGGTAGTAACAAACGAATCCGGTATCGAAGCCATAGACCTTCGGCGCTGCCACAATCTCCGTGGGTCGGCGCGTGCTGAATGGGCGAATTACGTGAGCGACGAACGTTGCCTCAAGAACGCGGAGGTAATTTGTGATCGTCGGTCGGCTGACTTCGCATGGGCGAGCAAATCGGGTTGCGTCAAAGACGCCACCGCTTTGTGCGAGAACGAGCTCGGTAAATCGCTGGAAGGAATCTCTCCGTTCCAAACGAAATAGTTCCTGGATGTCTTTTGCCCAGTAGGCATCCATCCACTCCTGAAAATCACGTTCTGGAAGTTTCTCAGGCAAAAAGAAGGGAGGCAGTCCGCCGCGCAGAAAACGGTGTTTCAGGTCTGTTTGCTTCGCATCCTCCAGATCGGGAAGGCACATCGGTGTCAGCCAGAGGTCCTTTTTACGTCCTGCCAGCGTATCTCTAAATTTCTTGGAAGCGCCCAAAGTTGAAGAGCCCGTGGCCACGATGTGCGTACTCTGATAATGATCGGCAGCAATCTTTAGCAGTTCCGAGGGGTTCTGCAATCGATGAATTTCATCCAGCACAATTCTCTTGTCACCAAGACCATCGAGAAAGCCTTGAGGGTCGAGCATCATGCGGCGAACGCGGGGGAGCTCACAGTCAAAGTACTCGATGTCAGGAAGGCTCTGGCATAACCAGGTCTTTCCCACCCGTCGAACACCTGCAAGCCACACGATCGATCGGCCTTTCCACGACCGCTCGAGCAGGTTCAGCCAGAGATGTCTAAGTACCATATGAAAGCATATTTACATATAGTAGCACTAAAAGCAAAGGTATTTGATGCTCCCACGTGGGCCCGAGAGCTTTGAAAAAACGACGCTGGACACCTTCGCACCTGCGGAGGGCTTAGTTGGAAGGGAGAGGAATCGGCACTCTCCATCCCGGAAGGTTTCCCATAACAAGCTTGTATCCCAACGAAAACAGGACGCCGAAAGAGTTCGGAAGCGGGTCACCTAAAGTGCGGGGTTCCGAAATAGGCTTCGCACGTGGACCAAGGCGGAGGCATCTCAGACGCCTGAGTCACGGCCCATTCGTGGCGAGCGTCTCGGCTGCTAAGCAACGCTACAACAAATCCAGCATCAACGAGGACGTTTCTGGCCATAACCGGTAGCGTGCAAATATTCCTTCTTTCGCGTCGTTAGGTCGGCCGGTAAACCATCTACCGATCCAATGAGATCAGCAATGGCGTTAAGCGAGCCAGTGCGGCGACGCTGCCGGGGCGGACGTTCGAGCCGTTCGCGAACGACATCTGACTTCGAGATCTTACGCCCCCGCGATTCCGCCTCAATGTCCGCGGCCAATGGCTCGGGCAGTCGTACGGTTAGAGTCTTCATCAAACCAATGTATTACATACATGGCAGGTATGCAAGACAGGAGCTTTAAGAGACAGCGCCTTTTTAGAGTCGCAATCTCGCGTGCACGAGCTTGTGAAATGTCTGGTGATCTAGAACGGCTTCCTCTACTAGTCCTCGAACGATTTCCCCTGGCCGAACCACCGAACATCGATAACGCGCCGCCAGAGGTCTAAAGTTGCACTCGTTGAAGGTGACGATGGCATCGGCGGAACCATTGATGACCGTTTCCAGAACCATCTGATCAGGCCTGGTCTATAACTCACAAGATGCTATAAATACAAGCGATTGATGGGGCGGCGGCTATCGCTCAGGCATGCAATTTGATTCTTTCATACGCATATCTGTATTATTTATAATAATTTATAGATGTACGGATATTTGCCGATTTTCTTATTGACATAATCGGCAAATTGCCGTACATTTGGCGAGAGGTTGAAGGGAGAGCAATATGGCTGCCGCACTGAGAGCTGAGCGTGTTGAAATTCGGATGACACCGGCACAGAAGGAGAATCTCGAGCGAGCAGCCAGTCTGCGCGGGACGTCGGTGACGGATTTTATTCTGAATGAGGTGCAGCCGGCTGCGACCGCGACGATCCAAGAGTTCGAGCTGTTGGAGCTGCGAGAGGAGGACCGCCGAATATTTGTCGAAGCGCTGCTGAATCCGCCGGAGCCGAACGAAGCAATCAAAGCGGCCGTCGCTCGATACAGAAAAATGGGTCTGTAATCATTGTCCGACAATTTCAAAATAGAGCCGCTCGGTGAGCATCATGACCGAGCGGCTTTTTATTGCGGCAGGGACCCCCTGGACCAATACTTAAGAAACCAGGCCGGCCAGGCGGTCGCTAAGAATCTAGCCGCCGTCTTTATACTGACCCCGGATGGAAAAATGATAGCCGGCTACTACACGCTATCGTCCTACACCGTCAAACTTGACGAGATCCCCGAAGGAATAGCAAAGAAACTGACGCGGATGCATGAGGTCCGTGCCACTCTGCTCGGACGATTGGCGAGGAGCATCGAGTTTCGGGGACAGGGCATCGGGGGAGTTCTTCTTGCCGACGCACTCAAGAAAGCCCTCCAGAACAGCGCACATCTTGCCTCTTGGGCAGTCGTCGTTGACGCGAAAGACGAGGAAGCCGCGGGGTTTTATAGCCAGTATGGATTCATTCCGCTTCCCAGCAAACCAAATCGCTTGTTCCTGCCGATGACTTCCATACGTAAAATGTTCCCTCAAGAGGCGGAAGACGCCAGCGCTACCAGCTCTTCCGAGCAGGCTTGAAGCAAGCCCGCGCGGAGTCCACGGTACTCAGATTCGTTCCCGGTCCTCACCAATGGCAATAATCGCCCCAAACGGCACTCAGGCTCACCTCAAACAGTAGAAATACACCGGTCGACGATTTCGCCAGCATGACTTCCTACGCATGCACTGCCCCCATCTAGCAGATCGTACACTTCCGATTCGCAAAGTGCGCCTGGTGCGGCACTAGGCAGTCAAATCTGTTGGGAGGGTGCTGCCGTTGTTCCGTCTCCCCGGCCGATCGCCTCTTGTTAATCATATTCATTGTGCCCGCTTGTGGAGCCGACAAGTCGAAAGACGAAGAGACCCTCAAGAATGCCGCCACAGTGTTGCAGAGAATGATCGATAACAAAAACGTTCCCGCAGATGTCCCGGCGCGGGCCAACTGCATCATTGTGCTTCCCAGCGTGAAGAAATTTGGGTTTGGCGTGGGCGGAAGCGGCGGACGCGGGCCGATGATTTGCCGCCCGGGCAGGAACTTCAGCGGCAGGTGGTCGGCGCCGGCCATGTACACCTAACCGACCACGGGCCGCCCAGTTATATCACCACTGAAAATGCTTGCGCTCGGTCCTATAATTGCAACCCTGGCAATTTGGAGCAAGCGAAGATGATGGCGGAGTCGCAGTCGCAAATGGCGGGGGACACGGTAGAGAGCCGTGACGAAAGGCATCTGTTCCGGATGCTGGGCGCGACCACGATTGTACTCCTGATTGCCGCGTGCAATCTGGTGGTGCATTTGTACGCGGGACACCGGTATGGGTACTTGGGTGACGAGTTGTACTTCCTGGCCTGCAGCCGTCACCTTGCTTGGGGCTATGTCGATCAGCCGCCGCTGATCGCGATGATTGCCTGGGTGGTGCGCCATACACTGGGTCAGTCGCTGCTCGCGATCCGATTTTTGCCGGCGCTCGCGGGGGCGGTGGAGGTGGTGCTAACCGCGCTGATTGCGCGTGAACTCGGTGGGGGGCGCTTCGCGCAGGCACTCGCGGCGATTAGCACGCTCGCTGCGCCCGGCATTCTCGGGTCGGATAGCCTCTTCACGATGAATGCGTTCGAGCCACTGTTCTGGATGACCTGCGCGTATCTCGTGATTCGCATCATCAAAACCGGAAATGAGAGGCTGTGGATTTGGTTCGGCGTGGTCGCGGGCATCGGTCTCGAGAACAAGTACTCGATGATGATCTTCGGCGCGGGGATTGTCCTCGGACTACTGCTCACGAACCAACGGAAGCTGCTCGCGAATCGCTGGCTATGGGTTGGTGGGGTGGTCGCGTTTGCGATTTTTGCCCCGAATCTCTGGTGGAATGTTCGGCACCACTTTCCATTTCTCGAATTGCAGGGCAACATTCGACGCAGCGGGCGGAACGTGCCGTTGGGCTTCTTCAGTTTCTTCGGTCAGGAAATTGGTGCGATGAACCCGTTGACCGCGCCCCTGTGGCTAGCAGGCCTGTGGTTTTTCTTGTTCGCGGAGCATGGGAAGAGATTTCGCGCGCTGGGCTGGGCGTGGGTGTTTACGGCGGGCGTGATTGTTGCGATGAGTCCGCGCGTCTATTACCTCTTCCCCGCCTTTCCGCTGGTGTTCGCCGCCGGCAGCGTCATGTGGGAAATGTTCCTCGAGGCGCGGCAGCGAAGGTGGCGGCGAGTGGCCTACCCGGGGCTGCTGATCGCGGTGGGCGCGATTCTTGCGCCGCTCGCCACGCCGGTGCTCCCGGTCGAAATGTACATTCGCTGCACGCGCGCGTTGCACCTCTCGCCGCCTGCAAGTGAAACGCACAAGCTGGGCCCCTTGCCGCAGATTTATGCGTCCGAGTTTGGCTGGCCGGAAATGGTCGCGACGGTGGCGCGCGTTTACAACAGTTTGCCGCCGGATGTTCGAGCGAAGACGGCGATCTTTGTCCAGAACTATGGCCAAGCCGGCGCGATCGATCTCTTCGGGCCGAAATATGGATTGCCTTGGGCGATCAGTGGTCACCAAAGCTATTTCTTGTGGGGACCGCGCGATTACACGGGCAAAAGTATGATCGTCATGGACGACAGCCAAGAGCGCCTCGAGCAACTGTTTGTGAGCGTGCAGAAGGTCGCGTACGTGTACCACCCATACTCGATGCCGTACGAGCATTCCGAGGTGTTCTATTGCCGGGGGCTCAAGCAGCCGTTGAAGGAATTGTGGCCGCAGCTGAAGCACTGGGACTGAAGAGCCCTCATCGGGAATACATCAAAGCGTTAAAATCCTGGGGGTGCGGGGGCAAAGCCCCGTTCGCTTCCCACCAAAAAGCCGGAATTCCTGTTTTTTTTCAACAAGCTGATAAGTGTGTGTAAGTACGCCTAAGCCCGAACTTTTAGAGGTGAAATTACAGGTGGAGAAATTTGGGCCCACTCGTGGCGGTAAACTGGCCAAACAACTTGGGGTCGAGTGGAATCTGTTCAAAACGTGGCTGTTCGACCCCGCTCTGATTCCAAGAGACAAAGTTAAGCTACTCGCGACATCACTCGGTATCAGAGAAGAGGAATTAATTTCTCAGAACTGGGCGTTAGCACTTGAGCAAGCTGAGTTGATTCTCAAACTGCGCAATGACCTTGCGTGGCCCTATGTGGTCATCGGTGGGGCTTGCGAGCGTGAACGACAAATTCCAGAGGCGAAGGACGCTTACCGAGCAGGATTAATGAAGTTATCCCTATCGGCGAATGGGTGCTCGAGAGGCAAGATATCTTCGAAAAGAACGGATTCCCGACCGCGATCCGACGGTCTGCGAGGTTGTGCTGAAACTCAAAACCGCGGTCTACCGTGAGGAGAACATCAGCGTTTGCTCAGCAGCTATCATCCCTGCCGACAAGAAGATGAACAAAGCTGGGTTTGAGGTTCGAGGTTAGGGGCCAGCGGAAACTGGGCGGTGCTGAGGCCAAGAACTTCCAAGAGGCTCTCAAACAATGTCCTAAGAGTCAGCGATAGACCAAAAATCCCCGTCGCAACCCGGCTGGGGCCTCTGCAAATGCGATGGAGTCTCTAGTTGTGCGGTAGCTCTGCACGTCCTGGTGCGGCCTCCTGCTCCTCCGCTCTGGCAGGCGGGCTGACTTTGAATCGCATAGAAAGGAAAAGAACGCGCCCGCCCATTTCTTCGGGAAACTCATTTCCTCCCGTTTCGAACGTAAGCCGAATCCCCTCGACCGATCGCTCGCGGGGAACATCTCCCAATGCGCAGTTCATTTGCAGCACTGCTGTTTTGCTTGGTCCCGAGAACGGCACTAGCACGATGCGGAATATCGCGAGCCCTCCGGTCGGCATGGCGCCCGCGCGTGTCGACATTCGTTTTGGGCCTAGCCCCGGACCGGCATACGCTGGCCCTCTCTGCTGTAACGCGTTTGGTGCAATTCCGTAGGAGCCGAAGGAAATTAATTCACTGGCGAGCCACGCTCCTGTCTCGAGAACAGTTCCGTCCTTGGCCTTGTGGTTGAAGGTTCCGACTGCCTGCACCGACTTTTTCCAGGAGGCAAAGGTCCCGGCGCCGCTGATTTCGTAGGTGTCGCCATTTGCTGACTTCGCAACGGCCGGGCAGTTGCCAGAATCGCCCGACTGACAGAGAAAGCCCGAAGCCAGCAGGAAGACGTAATCCACTGGGCTGGTTTGTGCTTGGGCCGAGCCAGTGAACAGAAGGAAGATGAGACTTGGCCGCACAATATGGAGTCGAATTAGAGTTGAGAGCTTGCTTTTGTTAAGCATTGGCTTCGTCCCGGGCCAATAAGGCCGTCAGCAGGCGGCGCGAAACTGCATAGCAAGTCATCTACGCAGCCTGCCGCGCGCGGCACAATTAATGGGAACCTATCAGTCTTGAGTCCTCAAGAAGCCGTGGTAGACGCCGTTGGCGTCGGCATAATAACCCGTAATTGCCCCGAAATCGTTCATGCCGGAAGACCAAGTAAAGACCGATCCGGAAGGATCGACGGTCACAATCTTCCCGTCGGGAGTGCGTAGGTAACCGTGGTACACGAAGTTCGTGTCAATGTAGGTTCCCATGATGGACCCCGAGTCGTTGAGGCTTGTAGGACAGTCGGAGAAACAGCCGGTGCCCTCGTAACCATCAGTACCAGCGCCGGGAGCATCGAATGTCGTAAATTTGCCGTTGGGACTGCGCAGAAAGCCGTGGTGTACGTTGTTGTTATCAGTATAGGTTCCGGCGATCGCCCCCCACTGATTGAGGCCAGCGGCACAACCGGGACAACTCGTGCCCTGGTCGGTGCCAGTGCCCGCACCAGGAGCTTCGAATGATTTCAGAGTGCCGTCGGGGTAACGGATCAGACCGTGCCCAACGAAGTTGCCGCTGTTATCCATAAAGTTTCCTACGCTTATGCCCAAAAAATTGATGGCGGTAACCTCATTACCGTAACAACCTGTTGAGGTGCCGGTATCGCAGGAGTCTGGACCAACAAAAGCGTGGATCTTGCCGTCAGGAGTGCGAAGGAAAGCATGGAAGAGATAGTTTGAATCCAAGGCGTACCCAACAACTGCTCCTTCGAGGTTAAGGCCAATGGGAAATGTCCCGTTCGCGCCTGCCCCCGAAACATCAAAGGTCGTAAACTTGCCCGTCGGAGTGCGAAGAAAACCATGAGATAGGCCGGTTGCATCGCTGAAGTACCCGGTGATAACGCCCAAATCGTTGATGCTGGTGGGAGTGGTGCCGTTAAAAGAACCTGCGGTTGTATCTGCGCCGGGAGCTTCGAAGGTAGTGAACTTGCCATGGGGCCTTCTTAGGAACCCGTGGTACACGGTATCCGCGCCCTGGTAGGATCCCGTAATAAATCCCGCAACATTGATACTGCTTGCGTAGGTTCCGTTGTAATCCCCGGGAGTGGTGTCCGCACCAGGAGCGTCAAACGTGATAATGCGGGGCTCCTGCGCCCTGATGGCTAAACTTAGGAACAGTGCGCAAACGAGAATATATAGGGCTGGTCTTACTTTCGAAAGCAGTTCAAAGCGATTTCGAAAAGCACTGGTGTTTGCGGTCATCCTCGTTCTCCTCTTCGAAGTGAGCAATCAACGATCTCCGGGTTAATGTGAAAATCCGGCTTTACCTAGAAACGCGACATCTGAGGGGAAAAGGGACCATGCCGAGCGAGAGTAGTGTCAAAAGCGGGGAGGGCAAGTAAGAGTCTTGACAGCCGGGTTACAATAACTGCCAATTTCTGAATCGGATACAGCGGGAGAATATCCTTTGGTCCCGGAAGCAGACGTGACGGCCCTGCTTGTTCAAGTAGCAAAGGGAAACCAGGCTGCTCAGGAAAGGCTTGCTCCCTTGGTCTATGACCAGTTAAAAAAGCTGGCCCGTCGGTATATGCGCCGCGAGAGAGCCAACCACACCCTCCAGACCACCGCCCTGGTTCATGAAGCTTATCTCAAACTGGTTCGACAGCAGTCTACCAATTGGCAGGGCCGCGCCCAGTTCTTTGGGATTGCCGCCCAACTGATGAGGCGCATTCTGATCGACCATGCCCGCCGCCACTTACGGGAGAAGCGTGGTGGAACTCGGGTGGTTCTACCTTTGGACGAGGCACTCGCTTTTTCCCCGGAACACTCTGAAGACCTGCTGAAATTGGACGAAGCTCTCGACCGACTGGCGCGGCTCGATCCGCGCCAAAGTCATATCGTCGAGTTGCGATTTTTTGGGGGCCTGAACGTGGAAGAAACCTCTAAGTTTCTCGGCATCTCCCCGATGACAGTAAAACGGGATTGGGCTGTAGCGAAAGTCTGGCTGTACGGCGAATTGAGGCCTGACAATGGGGATGAAGCCAAAACAGTGGGAACGCGTTAAAGCACTATACCAGACCGCACTGGAATGCCATCCGACAAGGCGAACTTCCTTTCTTGAAGAAAACGAGCGCGACGAAATGGTCCGCGCGGAAGTGCACCGGCTCCTGGCTGTGCACGATCGTTTGGGAACCTTTCTATCCAGCCCGCCATTTGTTGACCCCCGGCGGGTTGCTGCAAATCCACCAGAACGACTGGCACCAGGTGAAGTGTTGGCGAGGAGGTTCCGCATAGTGAATTTCATCGCCGCCGGAGGTATGGGTGAGGTTTACAAAGCCGAAGACCTGCTGCTCGACCGGATTGTCGCGCTGAAATTTTTGCCAAAGGAGCTGGCCGAGGACCGGGAATCGTTGGAGCGATTTCTGCGCGAAGCGAAAGCCGCTTCAGCTTTAAATCATCCCAACATCTGTACGGTATATGACTTTGGAGAAGATGCCGGAAGAGCGTTTATTGCGATGGAGTACCTGGAAGGCGAGACACTTTCGGCCCGAATCCAGAAGGGGCCGCTCCCAACGACCGAAGCTCTGAAGATCGCGATGTCGGTTGCGGGTGCGCTCGGCACGGCGCACCGGAAAAAGATTGTTCATCGCGACCTTAAACCAGGCAACATCATGCTCACCGAAAGTGGGGCAATGTTGCTTGATTTCGGGCTGGCGAAGTTCGAAAGACCCATCGTATCCGCGGAAGAGACCCTAACGGTCCTTACAGATGACGCGCGAGTAGTTGGCACCCTGCCGTACATGTCTCCAGAGCAGTTGCATGGTCAAGAGGTTGACGCCCGTGGCGACATTTTTGCGTTTGGTGCGGTTCTTTACGAGATGTTCTCAGGAAAAAGAGCATTCCAGCGCAAGTCGAATAGTGAAACGTTGGATGCAGTGGACCGCGAAGAGCCGAGCCCCCTGCACGAATTTGTCAAGGATGTTCCGGATGGGTTAGATCGAATTATTCGTCGCTGTCTGCGCAAGCGTCCCGAGGACCGCTATTCACGTATGGCGGAAATCGAGCAGGAACTCAAGGATTGCTACGAACTAACTTCGAAACCCACCAGCGGTGTCAATTTAAGAGTGCTGTTCCGACAAAGCAGTCAGCCCCGTGTCGCAATCCCCGCACTGATTATTCTATTAGGGCTGATGAGCCTAGTTGGCTGGTGGATTCACCACAGTTCCAGAGTCAGATGGGCCAGGGACAAGGCGTTACCGCAGATCGGCAAGCTCATCGAACAGGACAAGCTTGGCGAAGCCTACGCACTTGCTGTTCAGGCCGAGCAATACATTCCAGCTGACCCTACCCTTGCCAAATTCTGGCCCGATATGTCATGGTCCGATTCAATCATCACCAGCCCTCCGAGAGCTGCTGTCTACCGTAGAAATTACAACGCTCCGAACAGCCAATGGGAATTTGTTGGACTGTCGCCCATCTACAACCGGAGATTTCCCGCTGTTGACGCAAATTGGAGATTCGAGTTGCAAGGGTATACCACCATAGAACGCGCTACATTCTCGTCCGGCCCGATTGTCGTGACACTACACGAAGACGGAAAGGCTCCTAGCGGAATGGTTCCCGTTGAGTTCAAAAGCGAAGGGTCTGTCGAGAGCCAGCCGATCACCCTGTGGGGCATTGCAGGTTTTGAGGCGTTGCCGGCTATTCCGGTTGCCACTTATTGGATCGATAAGTTCGAGGTCACCAATGCAGAGTTCAAACGCTTTGTAGACCAGGGAGGTTACGAAAAGCAGGAGTTTTGGAAACACGAATTCCGAAAGGATGGCCGCGTGCTGCATTGGGCCGAGGCGATGAAACTCTTTGTCGATAAGACGAACAGACCAGGTCCCTCCACCTGGATCCAAGGAGAATATCCACAAGGAGAGGATAATTATCCGGTCATGGGCGTGAGCTGGTTCGAGGCGGACGCTTATGCTGAATTTGTGGGCAAATCGCTCCCGACGATTTATCACTGGACAGCTGCAGCATCCCCGACGGACAGCTCCAGCCTGATACCCGCCAGCAACTTCAGTGGCAAGGGACCTTCGCCGGTTGGGGCGTACCAAGGTATGAGCTGGTGTGGTGCCTACGATATGGCAGGCAACGTGAAGGAGTGGTGCTCAAACGAAGCGGCTTCCGGCAAGCGTTACATCATGGGCGGCGCATGGGACGACCCAATCTATATGTTCAACGATGCCGACGCTCGTTCACCCCTCGAGCGGTCCCCTAAGTTTGGTTTTCGCTGCGCCAAATATGAGTTGACTGGTGAGGGAGCCAAAGCAGCAGACGGTCCGATCACGGTTAAATTGCGCAATTATGGGTCTGAAAAACCTGTCTCTGATCAACTTTTCCGGGCATACCTGGACCAATACTCTTATGACAAGACGCCGTTGAATGCGAAGGTGGAATTCGTCGAACAAACCGAAAATTGGAGGGAAGAGAAGGTCTCCTTCGATGCGGCTTACGGCGGAGAGCGAATTATTGCGTACCTGTTCCTGCCCGAAAGAGCCTCGCCGCCTTTTCAAGTCGTCGTGCATTTTCCCGGTGCAGGTGCCGTTCACATGCGATCAAGCGCAAAAGGGCTCCCGAGATATCTCCCAGACTTCGATTTCATTATAAAAAGCGGACGAGCCGTCCTGTTCCCTGTATACAAGGGAACTTTTGAACGTGGAGGCGGACCGAAGCCGATCTACTGGCCCAATACAAGCAGTACTTATCGGGATAATGTCATATTCTGGTCGAAAGACCTCAGCCGGTCGATCGACTACCTTGAGACACGCGCGGACATCAATCCTAATAAATTGGCGTATGAGGGTTACAGCTGGGGTGCAGCAATGGGAGGGCTTCTCCCCGCTGTTGAAACTCGGTTCAAGGCTTTGGTTCTGGTTGCACCTGGATTCTATTTACAAGAACGACGGCCAGAAGTGGATCAAGTCAACTTCGCTCCACGTGTGAAGACTCCTGTTTTGATGCTCAATGGTCGCTTCGATTTCATTTGGCCGCCCAGCATCTCTCAAGAGCCGATGTTCCGTTTGTTGGGGACGCCTTCAGAGGACAAACGCCGCGTGGTCTACGATACGGGACACGACATACCCAGAACTGAAATGATAAAGGAGTCGCTCAACTGGCTAGACCGCTATCTCGGTCCCGTCAAATAGAATTTTCGCCACGCTCAACGAGGGCACGTCTATGCACGATCTTTTTTGACACAAGGAATACGATCATCGAAGCAACTGGGATAGGAGGTAGCGCCCGCGCGGGCAATTTCCGAAGGGGGCGAGATCATCTTGCTGCCGAAAATGGATTGCAAGAGGATCGCTAGTGGGAAGCCACCACGTGGGCATGCGGTTGGGGTTCCATAAGCTCCGAAAGTATATTCGTGTCGAGGATAATCATTCTTCAAAACCAGAGATCTTTCGGATAGCGTCACGGCGAACTGGTGGAAGATCGATTCCACCGAAGGTAGCGAATCGCCGATGAATCCTCTCCGCCAAATTCCCTTGGGGAGAAGCAGGGGTGGTCATGGCGGAACGCAAGATCTCGCGCGCTTCTTCTTCCATCGAATGGCCATGGCGGACCGCGCGGATTCTTAGGCGGGTCTTCGTTTTCTCGTCTAATTGCCGAATTGTGAGTGTCGCCATGAATGCATTGATAGCATAGAATGCAACAACTAAAATCGATCAGCATCTCTGGAGCCACCAGGAGGATCAGCGGAGCCCCTGGGGGGCCAACATTGATGTCACATTGCCTTCGCTTCGCCTACACTCCCTGACGGTCGCACCGCGAAACGAGAGCGACTTCGCCCTCCTCGCTGTAAAGCTGATCAACCCATTCCGTCCAGCATTCTAACGCGCAAGATAAGGTGTCCGAACCGAAGTTCAAAGCCCACGCTTCCCATACCCAAGGCATAACACACAGAGAAAGCGGTGCGAATTGGAGAAGGGCCCATTGACTTACTCCCATAAATATGGGAATACTAATTCATGAAAACTACCCTAGAGATTCCTGATCCCCTCTTTCGGCGCGCCAAGTCCAGGGCGGCCGAGCGCGGGATCGCTCTACGTGAATATGTCACGGAAGCGGTTAAGGATAAGCTCGCTTCCGACACTAAGAGTTCCAAGAAGCGCTGGGTCAAGTTTATGGGCAAGCTGAAGCATTTGCGCAAGGAGACCTCTCGCATTAATCGCCTCATTGAAGAAGACTCCGAGAAGATCGACCCGGAGATGTGGCGTTGATCCTCGACACGAACGCGCTATCCGCTGCTGCCGAGCATGATCCTTCCGCACTCAAAGTTGTTGCCCGCGCCGAACAAATCGCCGTTCCCGTCATCGTTCTCGGCGAATATCGTCTGAGCATCGCGCAATCCCGCCACCGGGCCAGTTATGAAAACTGGCTCCAAGAATGGATCGCTTCCGTCACTGTGCTCGACGTCGACAATGAGACAACTCGCTCGTATGCGGTGCTCGGTCTCGAACTGAAAAAGAAAGGCAAGCCCATTCCCACGAACGATCTTTGGATTGCCGCCCTCTGTCACCAGCACTCTCTTCCGCTGCTGAGCCGGGACCGACACTTTGATCTCGTGCCTGGCCTCAAACGAATTGACTGGTAGGGCAGTTCGGAGTCAGCCAGAGGTCCCATTTAAGTCCCGTCAGAGGGTCTCTACATTTCTTGGAAGCGCCTATCCGTGACACATGTAACGCCATTCGCGCGAGCACGGCTTGCTGCGTATCCCGGGAGAATCAAGAGATTGCGCCGATGAAGTTATGCAGCTTGCTGTTACATTTTTTGAACTCAGGGCATTGGTCGTTTTTGACGTATTATGGCTCCGAGCAAAATCAGGAAGCGGAAAAAGACTAAGTAGAAGGTACTACCAATAGTAATGTGGGAAGCCCAATCCTTTCGTGGAAGATGGCTGCAGATAAAAAAGAAAACGCACGCCCACTGCGGAATCTGAGATTACCTCGGATCATCCGTACTTCATCCCGATCGATCGAGTTTTCTTCGCCCGCCCCGGGTCGGCCGAAGGTCTTCTGGATGCACGGGATCAATCCGGAAATTGTGCGTGAACTTTGGCCTTCTCAGGGAGAGGTCCCTTACGAAGAGCGCACACTCCCGCTCCATGTTTTTTTGACCATCGGTGGCCGTTCGCCGCGCAGGTGCTACACATTAGGGGTCACCCGGAAAATGGTCGTTTACGAGCGAACGCATCCGGAAAACCTAATGAGTTCCTGGTATGTACGCGACAATATGACACACACTCAACTTTTCGCCGCTCGAGCCTGTATCGGAGCGATCCGGAGATCCATGGTGGGAATGAAACTGCGACCCAGCCGGGCCAATTGTAGCTATCTGCTAAACTGTCCGCGCCTCAAAGAGCAGATTTGGGCCAGCGGTGGAATCGTCCTTCGGTAACGATCACTGTTTCCCAAACAACTTCTCAATAGTTTTAACGGGATAGAACAGACGATTCGGCTGCGATGGCAACGGTATGAAATCGTGATGCAAATAGAACTTCCTTGCACCATCGTCTTTCGCGTCCACCACGACTACCGCGGATGCAATCTCACGAGCGTTGGTAAGAACGCGTTTAAACGCGTCCAACAACAGCAATTCTCCTATGCCCTTGCGACGAAATTCACTGTTCACCGCTAATCTCCCCAGCAGCGTTGCCGGCACTGCCGGATAACGGGGAAGCTTCTTTGCCACGTTGGCTGGGAGGTCGCTCAGGCTTACGACGTGCGCGGAAAGGGTATAGAATCCGGCGATCGGTTCACCATCAGGAGTTATGACAAAGGCCGCCGCGACTCGCTTGCTGACATCCTGGCTCGCCTGCTTTTGCAAATAGCGATCGAGAGCTGCAACGCCACAAGAAAAGGCCTCCCGGTTGTGCTTGGCTCTGAGCGGTTCGCTCCGATATTGGATTTCGTCTTCATTTTCATTCACGAGGCACCTATCCGCTCTTTGTAGCGTTTTGCAGCGGCTCTCATTCGTGCGCTCGGAGCAGGAGGATGCAGCAATGCCTCCACGAAAACCTTGCGGTCTCGGTCAGTGAGCACCCAGACCTCATGCTGTTGGATGGTTCGCGCGGCGGCGTCATCCGCACTAGTGACGATAAAGTCGGAGATCGAAGTACCTCTCAGGCGGGCAGCGAACTCTATCCTCCGCCTCTGGTCAGGATTGAGACGCGCCTCGATGCGCTCGATTTTCCTTGCAGGCCTTTGCTCATGTCTGGACGTGACAGTCATGATTTTCCTCTGAGGACATTGTACGGTAACTTACCGTACATGTCAACATGTGATCGCGGCTCTGTCGCAAGCGCCAGCGCTCTAGGCTGGTTGTTAGCGCGCGTTGTCACCAAAACTTTATCTCCTTCCCATTGCGACTGGTTGCGCCGCCTCGCCCAGCGACTCATTATCTCGGCCGAGACGGAGGGGCAAATTCCTACTAGCCTCTGAAGATTCAACGGTTGACTAGGCATCTGGCTAGTCTGCATTCTGTCAGAACAGATAGGAGTCATTTAATGAGTTCTTGGCAAGTTCAAGATGCAAAAGCACACTTCAGCGAGTTCCTCGACGCCACCATCAAAAAGGGTCCGCAGGTCGTTACCCGGCGAGGGGTTGAGACGGCCGTGCTAGTTCCCATCGAGGAATGGCGTCGTCTGCAACGGCTCTCTCCCGAACCTAAAATTCCTGCTTCTCGAACCTGGAGCTCGTGTAGAAGAACTTGTTCATGAACGAGGGCATCTTAACGTCGCCCAGCGATGGATTTCCGGTGACCAAGTATTTGAGTGGATCTTGCACACCGCAAATCGGGCAGCGGCCGGGCGAGCCGTGGCTTTTGAGCGTCAAAAGTGGCGCTTGCTCGCAAACAAACTGCAGCATGCCTCTATCGTCCCTGCCGACAAGAAGGTGAAACTTTGTGCTGGAACCATTCTCGACAAGGAGTGCTCTAGGCCGGTTGTTAGCGCGCGTTGTCATCAGGACCTATCTCCTTCCCATTGTGGCTGATTCCATCGCAGATTCCAGAAATGATGATTCCACGAACCCGACTTTCCGCTTGTGGTCAGACACCTAAGCCAATCCGCCTCGCAGGACGCGCACGCCTTCTAACAGGTCGTTTCCGGTGACTTCCGTGTTCCGCACAAATGCCATTTGCCCGGCAAGAATATAGACCTCTTTTAATTGCGCAAAGGAAAAGCCATCGGAGTCTTCCGCGACTCGGAAAATAGATTCCTCATCGAGGTACGGATTGAATTTGCGGAAATAGCGGAGCCGGAGTTGGAGATCCGGCGCCGGAATGGCGACAACGCGGTCAAAACGCCCCGGGCGCCGGAGGATGGCGGAATCCAGGACCGTGGGGTCGTTCGCCGTTGCGACCACGATGACTCCATCCTGGGAGTCGACGCCATGCCGCGCGACGAACGCCCGGATGACACTCTCTCGCGTGGTGAATTCGGTTGGTGATTGTTGTGCCAAGTCTTTCCTCTCCATCGGAAATGATCACCAAAGCTTTCTACCGGGAACTTTCTGCAGCTCCATTGGACTCGTTTGAGCTGCCCCCCCTCCCTATCAAGACGTCGAGTGACCGCCACTGGATTTCCCATGCACTCGCGCGTGGCATGCGGCGCAGAGCGTTATCAAATTCTCCTCTGTATCCTGCCCAAGCCGACCTCGTGACTCGATGTGGTGAACCTGCAGTTGCTCCGGGGAGCCGCAGAATTGGCAGCGCCAACTATCGCGCTGCAAGATTTCGCGATGGAGTTCCCGATAGAGTTCAGGCACGAGGCGTTTTCGGCCCTTCTTCGAAAACGCTTGATTCATGCCGCAGTCCCAACCTTCTCGATAACGCGTTGCCTTTCTGCCGCAGGAAGCATTTCGAGAAGACGCAGAATCGAGAGATAGAGAACCTCCGGATCTCCACCTTGAAGGCTGGCGCCGGCCAGAAAATCCGCACAGATCATTTCCAAACAGTAGCCACGCGACTTATCGGTACCCAGCATTAATCCAGCGGTTTCCAACGCTCGATCGATGACCTTGCACTGGCTTTTGTAAACCCGGAAATAGAGGAGTTCGACAGCTTCTGTCTCGCGCCCAGTAAGATGGCGCGACACCTCCCGCTTAAATTCTTCTTTAGGCAGCGCTTCGGCTCGGTGCAACCAGGTTGCACATTCAAACCGCTCCCCCTCCCTGCGAGCGATCTTAGCCAGTTCCGTGGCCTTACTCCAACCGATCGCGCGCAGCTGATGTTTGGGAACCTTGGTCAGATGTTCGTGGATGGCCATCAAATAAAATGCCTTCCGTCGCGAATCGGGAAATCGCTTCTCGATGAATTCGTCGAACGATTTCATCCTATCGAGACGCCAGTACTGCCCGGCACGGACTTCACACAGGTAGCGGCCCAGATCCACAAATCGCATGTCCCGCTCGTGCACACGCTGTTTTTCCCACCCGAGAATCTCGTCGATTTTGCCGAGAACGAAGACCGCCCGCTTGAGATTGATCTCGGGTTCCATGAGCGGCCGTCCGTTAGTCCACAAGTTCATCGAGCCAATCAAGTTCTTGCGCTCCCGCGATGCGAATGAGTTTCCGTTCGATTAGGGATTGGTTGCGGAGACAGAGTCCGAGATTGGCGCAACTTAAGCACGCGCTTTGCGGAAAGCGAATCCCACTATGGGAAGGAAATTCTCCCGAAGTGATTTGTTCGACTGTCGATTCGACCAAACGGCCGAATTCCTGCCGCTGCTGCTCGGAGATGGTTGCCTTGAGGTATTGGATCTCCGGTGCGTGCTTTCGCACGAAGACCACCAGTGCCACTTGCGAAATTCCGCTCATCCAGGAATAACAAATCAGTTGCGGATCCAAAGAATGGATCCCAGGAGGATCGTCTGGATAGCGCGTCGTGGTGGTCTTCCAGTCCAGCACACATCGATCTCCGTCAAGTGTACCGATGGCATCGATGTAACTGACAAATTCGTGACCTCCAGTCAAACTCCGCACGATTTTAACTTGCAGGTTTTGCGCCGGGCTGGAGACACAAACGCGGCTGCCCTGCGCAAAGCGTTGAAGCAAGTGAATGCCCTGGTGGAGCATGCGGTCCCAGGACTCGCCCTTTTTGTATTCGAAACCAGAACTACGGTACTCACTCCATTCCTGGTACAGAACGACACTCGGATCTTGTTGATGAAACATTGCCGCAAGAGCCTTTTCAAAACAGCGACCAAAAACCATGCCGGCGCGGGTATCCCTTTCTTGCCATCCATCGAGGTAGCGATACCGATAGCTGCGCGGGCAACGGAGGTAGTTGTTGATCTGGGTGTGACTGAAGATCACGGTTCCCCCGCTTTTTCGCCAGACACCGTCGGAGCGCTGCAGGAGAGCGTTTCCCATTCGCTTGCCGAAGCAAATGCATCAAGATTCTGGTATGCGCGACCGTTGACGACGGAGTGGGAAGTGCGCACAACGCCCTGCAAATTCAGGAGAGCCTTGACGTCAATCTGGTCCAAACGCAGAAGTTCCGAATCGTAAGCGAAATCACGAAGAAACCAGTTTAGTTTCCAGAGAGCTTTTTCCGTGCAGTAGAGTCTTCCGTAAAAACTCAGATTCTCCCGGGCTTTGGGCTCGAGGATAGCAAGCCGGAGCTCAAGGTAGGGCTTCTTGGGCTGCCAGCGGAAGAACGCGCGGTCAACGCGCACGAGGAACAGCCCCTCCAAGAGTCTGCCATTCGCGACCTGCGAGGAATAAAGGCCGGGAAGATGATGCCTCATCTGGTCACCCCCGAAATGGGCATGTAGGAATTAAGCTTGCAAACGAGGCCGTCTCGATTTTCTCTAGCCGATTTCTCGAGTTGGTTGATGAAGGACTCGACAAGATCCCGGCTGGCGCTGCCAAGATTCTGGGTACCGCAAAAGTCGGCAGCGTAGACCTTCACAAGATTTGCATCGAGACGATAGTGACGGATGAGGAGTGAGAGTTTATCCCGCAAACGAGGTTGACCGTTGTTTGAGTGGTTCTCACTTTTGTTTTCCGGGGTTGCGTTGGGATAACTTAACGGGTCTATGGGCGAGCCTAATTCCTCGACCGAACATAATCCGATCCCATATGCCTTCCGCAATGCTCGGTTAACAGCACGCGTTTCGGCCACGCGCATTTCAGCCCCTCGCACTTGCTGGGACACGTTTGAAGGATCAGCGTCGCCATACCCCACAAACCCCCTTGAAGACTCTTTGGTGAATACCGTAGCCCGAAAAACCCACCGACCAATACTTGGGTCAGACACATCAACCATCTGCTCCACATGAATCCCCGCACAACCTTTGCGCGATGACAAGCGCAATAAACCCGCATGAGAAACGTACCAACCGTTTTGCGAATAAATGAGATCACCTAAGGACAATGAAAAGCCGTAATTCTTCGTCAAAGCCTTAAGCTGCCTAACAAGCGTGTCCCCCATCAAGCCTCGTCGACTTCTTGCCAGCTCAACATTTTGGCGCGACAGCTGACTATGACTAGCATCAGATCGATCTCGATGTCTTCGCATATGACCTCCGCAATGAATAGCATTGATATTCAATGAATAACAATGCTACACATTTCATTGTCATCGGTCAAGCGAATAGTTTGCGAAGGCTTTCCCAGTGACATACAATTCCAATTCAGGCAGATGAGAAAAGCGGAACAAATTGGCTTGCGAGTCTCAGGGGAACTTAAGAGAGCGTTGGCACAAATTGCTAAAAACGAAGACCGAAGTCTGGCGCAAGTCTGTGAGATTTTTTTGAAAGGAGCGGTCCTTTACTACCAGGAAGAAGGATCCAGGTATTTCCAGCGACTTCTCAACTTACAGAAGGCCAAGATTGAAGATTGATTGCCGAGTCCTTCGGCGTGTTGCGAAGCGTTCCTCTTGCCGCAGATTCCGATTCCTTTGCTAGCCGATTGCTGAAATACCTACGCGCTTATCGCTGCGTTACCGAGGGAACGATCTCAGAATTACCAGGAGATCGCCTGGCCGTGAGCACCCCTAAGATGCGAGCGTATTTGAATGTCCTACCTCACCAGTTGTGAGACTTCGATTCACTTATCTGGGCGTAACATTGAATGAGGTGCGGCTCGGCTCAGGCGAGCTCCGTCGCCAGTTTGGTTTGAAACTCCGAGGGCAGGATGCCTGCAACCTTACCTACGCCAGGTGGGGTATCGAGCCAGAATCAAAACCCGTGGTTTCTGCAAAAAGCAATCCTGGTGAACACGCCAGTTCCCAATGTGGGAATCACGGCTACCACAATGTTAAACCGCGCAGCAGTGGTCCCGTCCCCCCTTTGCGGCCAAGGTGACACGCATTCGCTTTACGCCAAAATGAACGGTACAGAGCTGAAAGTTTTCATCGACCACGCGATGGTATGGGTGGGCGCTGTCGGATCGGATGCGCTCGTCTTCGATGGCCCGATTGGGATTCGTTCCGACAACAGCCGCTTGCAAATCGAACTTCTTGCCGGGCAGCCGCTCGAAGCGCAAACCGGTCACATGCCTGGCTGTCGCACAGGGCCAGAAGAATCCGAATAGCTCTCGCCAAGCCAGGGTTTTCGAACCATCGAAGGAAACACATGAACTGCCCGCATGTAATTTGCCTTGGATTCAATTCTTCCCGGGTGCAGATGGCAAGGCCGTGTAAAGACGAGAGTTAAATGTTTCTGCGAGGCGCTTGAAAAAGAGGGCCATCCCTCGCTTGACCAATTCTAGTTACACGAGTGATCGGTGCAAGGCAGCATTCTCCAAATCCGTCTGGACTCCCAGGTTCCTTTGCCTGGGCAATGACAGCTCCGCCTCGAGGCGTTCGTCCGTCTCCTGTGCATCCACTACCGCGATTGCCGAGATATTTACGATCTCTTCGACTTCCGCACCGCGTTGCAGCACATGAACGGGTTTAGACATACCCATCAGGATCGGCCCTATCGTTTCCGCGCCTCCGATCCGCGCCAAAAGTTTGTAAGCGGTGTTCGCGGAGGTCAGGTCGGGGAAGATCAGTACATTTGCGCCGCCACGCAACGTGGCAAACGGATAAGTGTTTTCGAGGATCTCCGGTACCACGGCGGTGTCGGCCATCATTTCGCCGTCAACCATAAGCGAGGGGTTTGCATTCCGAACCAATTCGACAGCACGACGAACTTTCTCTGCGAGTGAATGCACCGTGCTGCCAAAATTGGAGAATGACAGCATGGCAACCCGCGGTGTGACATTGAAGCGCTGTGCCGTCTGGGCGGCGCAGAGGGCAATTTCTGCGAGGTCCTCAGCGGTCGGTTCGATGTTGACCGTGCAATCGGCAAGGAAAAACAGATCGCCACGCAGCGTAACCATCGCGTACAACCCAGAAACGCGACGCAACTCCGGCCGCGGCTTGATGACTTGAAGTGCAGGTCGAATGGTGTCCGGAAAGTGTTGAGTCTGCCCACTGACAAGCGCATCCGCATCTCCCAAGTGCACCATCACGGATCCAAAGTAGTTGCGATTGGTGATCAGCTCTCTGGCCTCGGAAAGCGTCACACCTCGCCGTTGCCTCAGTTGATACAGAGTTGTGATGTAAGCCTCTCGTTTGGGCCAAGTCGTCGGATCGACGACCTGGATTTTCCCGAGATCGACGGACAGGTCGGCAGCTTTCGCCCGGATCACATCCGTGTTGCCGAGTAGAATCGGCCGAGCAATATTCTCCTCGACGAGAATGTGAGCTGCTCGTAGAATCTTGTCATTTTCTCCTTCAGGGAAAACTACACGGCGCACCTTTGCCTGCGCTTTGTGAATGACCAAACGCATCACCTCGTGGGCCTTCCCCAGAAGCCGTTCAAGGCGTTCCCGGTATTCCAAAAGGTCTACTGGTTCTCGAGCAACGCCTGTTTCCATGGCGGCGCGTGCCACGGCGGATGCTTCCCAAACCAGAACACGAGGATCGAAAGGTTTTGGAATGATGTACTCTGGCCCAAACCGGACGCGATCCACACCGTAGGCATGGCAAACTGAATCGGGTACATCTTCTTTTGCTAGGGCCGCCAGCGCACGTGTGGCTGCAAGCTTCATCTCTTCATTAATCGCCGTCGCACGAACGTCCAGTGCTCCTCGGAAAATGAACGGGAAGCCCAACACGTTATTCACCTGGTTCGGGTAGTCAGAACGTCCCGTGGCCATGATCACATCTTTGCGCTCGGCTACCGCATCTTCGTAAGTTATCTCCGGATCTGGATTGGCCATGGCGAAGACAATCGGTCGGGCTGCCATGGTTCGGAGCATTTCTCGCGTAAACGCCCCTTTCACCGACAGACCAACAAAGACATCGGCACCTTTGATCGCTTCCGAAAGGGTTCGAGCGCCAGTCTTTTGGGCGAATTGCGCCTTGTATAGATTCATGCCTTCCGTGCGTCCTTCGTACACCACACCTTTTGTGTCAGCGAGAATGATGTTTTCGCGTTTTACTCCCAGGCGTACATAGTGCGTTGCGCAAGCGATACCGGCAGCACCACTCCCGTTGAATACCACCCGGACCTTTTCGATCGGCTTGCCCACAATTTCCAGAGCATTCAACAGCGCAGCCCCGGAAATAATCGCCGTTCCGTGCTGGTCATCGTGGAAGACCGGAATCTTCATGGTCTTCTTCAGCGTTTCCTCGATATAGAAACACTCCGGCGCTTTGATGTCTTCGAGGTTGATTCCGCCGAAAGTCGGCTCGAGTAGTTGGCAGACTTTGATGATTTCATCTGCGTTGGTGGTATCGAGCTCCAGGTCAAATACGTCAACGTCCGCGAATCTCTTAAACAACACCGCCTTTCCTTCCATCACCGGCTTCCCGGCGAGCGCTCCGATATGCCCTAGCCCGAGTACAGCAGTTCCATTGGTAACGACGGCCACGAGATTTCCGCGTGCGGTGTACTTGAACGCATCGTGTGGCTCTTTTTCGATTTCTAAACAGGGTTGCGCCACTCCCGGGGTGTAGGCAAGGCTCAAATCACGTTGTGTGCGGCAGGGCTTGGTCGGTTTGACTTCGATTTTTCCAGGGCGCGCACCATAGTGGTAGGCGAGTGCTTCCGATTTCGTGATAGCCATATTCTTTCTCCTGGTGGGCCAGCCTCGAGCTTTGTTTCAGGCAGGATGGTCCGCCCCTTTGTTTGGCACGCGCTTCGCCAAACAGACCTCTTTTTGAGCGCTCTCTCGGAGTTTTGAGGATTGAAAAGACAGGACTTATTCTCAGCTAGAGGGTCTTAACTGAAGGCTTGGCCGCTTCAGAAGCAAACAAAAGGACCGCCTGAGCACTGCGGCGCAACCGCTTATCGTTATTGCGCCAATTCGCTCTTAGCAGGCACCTGTCCCTATCTCCTCGGATATCCCCACCGAAAAGCGGAGTCACTTACTACAAAAAGCGGGGACCAAACTACTATCAGCGCTTACTTAGCATGCAAATTAGGAGGCAGTGAAGATTGAAGATCAAGTCCTCCGACGAGTTGCAATACCATTGCAAAGACTCGCCGATATTCTGACTCAAGGCCTTAATCGTTCTTAGACACTTTAAGGCTCCAAACCAAATAGCAAGAAGCAAGTAGTACTAAGGAAGCTGTGTAGAAACCGGGGGCCACGCCTTCAAAGTGCACGGACGGGACGGTGCCTCCACGAAGAGTTGCTGCGATTACTCCAAAGCCTTCCAGAAATTGAACCGCCGCAACGGTCGTGGCCACCCGTCGCATCCAGCGAGTGTTTTTGAAAGCGAAGGGACTGAGAACCACCCAGAGGACTGCCGTTGCACCCATGCAAGCGAGCCAAACTCGAGGAGAGATGTCGATTCGGGGAAACCAAGAGTAATGCCCGTAGAGACTCAATACGGTTGCGTTGTAATAGCCGATGAAGTCATGGCGGACCTGATCTGCCAAGTGCAAGGTAAAAGCAAAGTAGAAAATCAGCCAAGCTAGGCCGAATCCTTTCCTGACAACTGAAATCCCGGCTTGTGTCATGCGGGCATTTTAACCTTCAAGTCTTCCTCAGCCTACTTCGGAGTAAGGATGAAATCGGATAACCCTGGTGTGGAATTCCAGGGCAACCAAATCATTAAGAATAAAAGAGTTCTAAGAGTCAGGTGAGCATGGAATCTTACTTGCGAATAATCTAAAATAGGGACATCGGACGTAGGCCCACGTTCATTTTTAACTTATTCATTTCCAAGCATTTAATATCCAGGTGCCGCCAATGGTTTACCCTGGAAGGGGTTCCGAGCAACAGCCAGCAGAAGAATCTGCCCCACATTTGGCTCGGGAAAGGCAGGAACATTAGAGGGTGGATAGCAAGGTAATCATCATCGGGGCGGGGCCCTACGGCCTTTCCACTGCGGCTTATCTCCGCCGGGCGGGAATCGTGGCCGACGTTTTTGGCGACCCCATGAGTTTTTGGCGGAACCACATGCCCGCAGGTATGTTCCTGCGTTCCAATTGGAAGGCCTCTCACATCGCAAGTCCAGGCCATGAGCTTTCGCTGGATCGGTATCAGAGCGGTCGGGGAAAGGCGATCTCTACGCCAATCCCTTTGGGGGATTTTGTCGACTATGGGCTTTGGTATCAGCAGCAGGTCGTTCCACAGATTGACCGCCGACAGGTCGCTTCGGTGGAGAAGAACGGCTCCGGTTTCGGAATCACGCTGAACGATGGTCAAAAACTCAAATCGAACAGGGTGGTGGTCGCGACGGGAATTGCTCCGTTTCCCTATCGGCCGGAGGCTCTTGAAAATCTGCCCGAATCTCACGTGACCCATTCATCGGATCATAAGGACCTCAGCCGTTTCCGCGGGAAGCGCCTTCTGATTGTGGGTGGAGGCCAAAGCGGCCTGGACGCCGCCCGAATACTTCAAGATCACGAAGCAAGCGCCGAGGTTCTTTCAAAAGCCAGGGAACTCTATTGGGTGGGCGGTCATGCGTGGCTGCATCACCTGGGCCTGATATCGAAATGCCTTTACTCGGGACATGATGTGGGTCCGGCAGGCATCAGCCGGCTGGTCGGCTGGCCGCATCTCTTTCGAAAGCTGCCGCGGAGTTGGCAGGATCGCATCAGTTATCGGGCGATCCGCCCAGCTGGAACTGCGTGGATGATTCCCTACTTGAAAAACGTACTGATCACCCTGAACGTCCAGGTCACCTCCGCACAGATCATGGGTGATCGCGTGTGCTTAAAATTGAGTGACGGAACCGAGCGGATGGCTGATCATGTGATTGTCGCAACGGGATACCGAGTCGATGCGAAGAGATTCCAGTTCCTAAGCCCTGAGCTTCACAAAGCTCTGAAGGTCGTTCGTGGATATCCGGTATTAGATCGCGGAATGGAGTCGTCCGTCCCCGGATTGCATTTCGTAGGGAAACCCGCAGCGTGGAGCTTTGGCCCGCTGTTGAATTTTATATCCGGGACGGAATTCGCTTCGACCGAGTTCATGCGAAACTTTCGCTAACTATAACCCCATCCATAATTTGCGCGCCGCCAGCAATGAGGTGATGTACGCCATTGCGAATTGCACGGGTGTTTGATACTCGTCATTCACTCAAGGATGAGTTCTTCACACTCGTGAGCGTGCCTTATTCCTGCTCCGAGTGAGGCGTACAGGTGAAAATCCAGTGAAACTGACGAAAGACGTACTGAACTTAAGACCAGAAGAGGCCTTTCGGCAAATCGATTGCGCGCTGAAGGAACAGGTGTTTCGTCAGCTCAAGCGGCGTGGCGTAGTCTTGGGAGTTTCGGGAGGAATCGACAGCAGCGTTGTGGCAGCTTTGTGCGCCAGAAGCCTCGGCATCGAACGTGTTGCTGTCTTGCTCATGCCCGAACGAGAATCGTCGAATGAAAGTCTGGGGCTTGGAAAACTCTTGGCCGAGACTCTGAAAGTCAAATACATTGTCGAGGACATCACGCCTCTTCTCGAGGCCGCGGGATGTTATCGCCGCCGCGATGACGCGATCCGGGCACAAATTCCAGATTATGGCCCGGGTCACCGATGCAAGATCGTGCTGTCCTCTTCTGCTGGCCATAAGGGATTCGAATTTTTCCATCTAGTGGTGGAGTCGCCCAGTGGGCATGTAAAGAAGGTCCGACTGAACGCTGACACCTATCTTGGGATTTTGGCCGCGACGAATATGAAACAGCGTGCGCGAAAATTCTTCGAATACTACCATGCCGACCGTTTGAATTATGCCGTGGCCGGAACGCCAAACCGACTCGAATACGACCAGGGATTTTTTGTGAAAAATGGCGATGGCGCGGCGGATCTGAAACCCATAGCTCATTTGTATAAAACGCAGGTCTACCAATTGGCGGAATATCTCGGGGTTCCGGAAGAGATTCGCAAACGCCCCCCGACAACAGACACTTACTCCATGCCACAATCCCAAGAGGAATTTTATTTTTCGCTTCCCTACGAACAGATGGACCTTTGTTTGTATGGCTTGGATAACGGATGCACGCACGAAGAAGTGGCAGGGGCAGCAGGACTTTCGGCCGAGCAGGTCAAGGCCGTCTACAGTCGAATTGTAACCACGCGAAAAGCAACGCGCTATCTGCACATGAAGCCCTTGCTAATGGAAGAAATCTCTCTGCTCGCCGGGGACTGAAAAAATGAATCACAAGGAACTAGGGACAACGGGAATTTCGATTCCGGAAGTGGGCATCGGCACCTGGAACTACCAGGCGGGCCCCGGACCACTGCGGCACGGGTTGGAAGCAGGAGCGCTCTTCGTTGATACAGCGGAGTCCTATGGGACCGAAGAGGTGGTGGGCCAGGCGATTGCCGGCATTCGACCGAGTATATTTGTAGCCACCAAAGTGTCTCCGGAGCATTTTCGGAAAGCCGATCTGATCCGTTCGGCTGAAACAAGTCTTCGGAAAATGAAGATCGAGGCCATTGACCTGTTTCAATTACACCAGCCAAATCCGTCGATTCCCATCGAAGAACCACTAGAAGCTATGACCGGGCTGGTTGACGCTGGAAAAGTGCGGTTCCTTGGCGTCAGCAATTTTTCTGTACGGCAGCTCCGAGAAGCGCAAAAAGCCTCGACAAAATACCCAATCGCGTCGAACCAGGTGAGGTACAGCATCATCGACCGCACGATTGAAAAAGAGCTGCTTCCCTACTGCCAGGCAAACAAAGTTACGGTGATCGCTTATAGCCCCTTGGGCCGAGGCATGGACCGTATTCGAGACTGCGATCCGGAAGGAATCATCGGAAGCATTGCCCAAAAGATAGGCAAGACGGCGCCACAAGTAGTTCTCAATTGGTGCCTGTGCCAAGAGGGGGTTGTAGTTATCCCCAAGGGAAACTCGACGGCGCACATTCTGGAGAACTGCGGAGCATCTGGCTGGAGACTTGGCGAGGAAGAGTTGCAAGAGCTTGGAGCGAAGATTCAATTCAGACAACGGACAAAGCTGGATGCTCTATTGAGAGAATGCACTCCGCACTCAGTCCTGAAATTGGGGCTAAATCTACTGCGTTTCCTGCCTCCCGGGTTGCGACGCCGGATTACCTAAGCGAGAAAGTGGGTTTATCTAGCTTATTTGTCTTAGACTTGAAGACAGTCGGGGTCGTCGGCGGGGTTTGGTTTAGTACTAGAACTACCATCTGATTCGTTTGTGATATCCGTCATCCTCGAAAGCCGCAAACTCCGTGCAATATTAGGCCACCAGAAACCGGTCCAAAGACCGCTTTCACTGCCTTCCCGCTCCGGAAGCTGGACCATGCAAAGTGCTGTGGAATGTGATCAAAAGAGCCCTCCATATCCTGGCCTTTATGGGACCGGGTGGCGGAACTTTGCGTCCATGGCTTCACCGCATTCGTGGTGCAAAAATCGGGAAACGTGTCTGGATTTCTCATTTTGTGTATCTGGATGACCTGCATCCCGAAAAAATATTCATCGGTGACAATTGCACCATCGGATTGCGTACTTCCATTTTTGTTCATTTTTATTGGGGAGGCCGACGACCGCAAAGCGACGCTCGTGTGGTGATTGAGAAAGATGTTTTCATCGGACCGCATTGCGTAATTCTGCCGAACGTGACCATTGGTGAAGGTGCAGTAATCCGAGCCGGAACAGTCGTGAGCCGCAATGTTCCACCCCATACGTTTTGGGGCGCGCCTGCCGGAGAAGCCCTAGGAATTGCAACCATACCGCTCACCGCCGAACACAGCTACGCGGAATTCGTGGGTGGCGTCCGGCTGCGCCAAAAGCCAGGAGCTCCGAAATGAACAAAGTTTTCACAAATCGAATAGTTCAGGGAGTCGAACTATGTGCGGAATTTGCGGCTTTCTGAACTTAGGAGCGTCCCGCGTGGACGAGAGATTGTTGGATGCCATGGTTCATGCTTTGAGACATCGCGGACCCGATGATGAGGGGGTTTTTCGCGATGCGCAGCTTGGTTTGGGACACGCAAGGCTGAGCATCATTGACCTAAGTGCCGGGCATCAACCGATGGGGAGTGCGGACGAAAATATTTGGATTACGTTCAACGGCGAAATTTACAACTACATCGAACTTCGGCGCGAATTGGAGGAGCGTGGCCATTGTTTCGCGAGCCATTCCGATACTGAGGTCATTCTCCATTGTTATCAGGAATATGGGATGGAGTGCGCCCAGCGCTTCAATGGGCAATGGGCCTTTGCCATTTGGGATAAGCAGAAACAACGGCTGTTTCTTTCGCGCGATCGATTAGGTGTGCGCCCCCTCTATTACACCTGGGAAGGCGGATGTTTCTTTTTTGCTTCAGAAATCAAGGCTCTCTTTGCAAACCAGGAAATATCGAGAGAAGCGGATTGGATTGGGTTCGACCAGTTGCTGACGTTCTGGTGCACTCTTCCACCACGCACCGTTTTCAAGGGGATCGAAGAGTTGCCACCGGGTCATTGCATGAGCGTGCAGAATCAAGCTCCCAAACAATGGGCGTATTGGAAGACGCCCTATGACCGCAGCTTTTGCGATTTGAACGATGCGGAATGGGGCGAACAACTGCGTTCTGTTTTGATTGACGCAGTGAGGTTGCGGCTGCGTTCCGACGTTCCGGTTGGTGCCTATCTGAGCGGTGGCCTCGACTCGTCCATCGTTACCTCCATCATCAAGAAGTGTACCAATGCTCAGCTGAAAACCTTCTCGATCAGTTTCGAGACCGAGGAGTTCGATGAGCGTAGATATCAGGAGGAAGCTGTTCGGCACTTAAACACCGATCACCACGAAATATGTGCGACGCGAGACGACATCGCCGCAGTTTTCCCAGAAGTGGTGCGCCATGTGGAAACCCCGCTCATGCGCAGCGCGCCCGCTCCGCTCTTCTTACTTTCAAAGCTGGTTAGACAGCACGGATATAAAGTGGTCCTTTCCGGAGAAGGATCGGATGAGATCTTCGGTGGTTACGACATCTATAAGGAGGCGAAGATTCGCCGGTTTTGGGCGCAACAACCGGACTCCCGGATTCGCCCTCTTCTTCTAAAGAGGCTCTATCCCTATCTGCCGAACCTACAATCACAGCCCATACAATATTTAAAAGCGTTTTTTCAGGTAAACCCAGAAAATGTGGGCGACCCCTTGTTTTCTCATCTGCCGCGATGGGAATTGGGCAAGCGGATCAAGACACTCCTTTCCCGCGATGTACGAGCCGCAATTGGAACATACGACGCGCTGGAAGAGATTCGAAGCTCGCTGCCAGGTGACTTTACAAACTGGCATCCATTCCTGCGAGCGCAGTATCTCGAAACCCGCTTTTTGCTTCCCGGCTACATTCTGTCAGGGCAAGGGGATCGGGTGGGACTAGCCCACTCCGTGGAAGGTCGATTCCCCTTTTTGGATCACCGCGTCGTGGAGCTTGCTGCTCGAATTCCTCCGCCCCAGAAAATGAAAGTTTTGAACGAGAAATACATCCTAAAACGGGCCTTCCGAGAATTGATTCCGCCCAGTGCAGTGACAAGACCAAAACAACCCTATCGGGCACCGGACGTCGATGCGTTTTTCTCGCAAGGAAGACCCAGGAAGGAATACATAGTGCAATTATTGGACACAGAACGCATTCAGACAAATGGGATTTTCAATCCAAAGGCTGTTTCCCAACTATGCGGAAAGATCGCGGCCACAGCGAATCTTGGCGTTAAAGACGGCATGGCACTTACCGCGATCCTCTCCACACAACTTTGGTTGGAGGAGTTCATTCTTTCACCACAGTACTCGGTGTCTTATTGAAAGGAAACCTATGGCGCTGCCAGCAGAGAACGTAATACGCCAATTCATCGTCGACAACTTTCTCTTCGGACAAGACGAAGGACATTTGTCGACTCGAGATTCCCTTCTCGAGAAAGGCCTGATTGACTCGACCGGGATTCTGGAACTTGTTGGCTTCCTGCAATCGCACTTCGGATTGAAGATCGAAGACGAGGAGATTGTCCCCTCGAACCTCGATTCCATTGAGAAGATCACCCGTTTTCTGGAAACGAAAAGAGGGGACATAGTTGCTCAGCGTTGACGAGGCTATCAAACAAGTCGTTGCTAAGTGGCCGGGGAATCTGGCAGTGGTCGAAGGTGATTTACGCTGGACCTATGACCAACTAGCGCGGGAAATCGCGACGCAGCAGGAACGCCTGCGTGACGCCGGGCTCGAAGCAGGCCAGCGCGTTATCTTGTGGCTAAAGAATAGCGCGCTGTACATCTCCAGCCAGTTGGCGGTTCTAGGGCTCGGCGGAGTGGTTGTTCCCATTCATCCAGATGCCCTGATAGAGGAGGTATTGAGAACGATTACGCACGTGGACGGGGCCGGGATTGTTACGTCATCAGCGAAATGGAAAACAAACGCACAAGCATTGGGAGGGTCGGGGATTGCTTTCGCGATGTTACCTGAATCCAGCATGCGTTTTCGCCGTGAAGAGAACGACAGGAGGGCGCCGGAAGGGCTAGCACAGATTTTATTTACATCGGGAACTACTGGTACTCCGAAAGGTATCATGCTTTCGCATGACAATCTGATTGTCAATGCGGAGGCCGTGCTTAAGTGCCTATCCCTCACTCCATCCGATGCCATCGTGGCTGTGCTTCCCTTCGTCTTCTCCTACGGAAATTCCGTGATGATGACGCATTTGCTGTCCGGCGCGAAAATCATCATCGAGGAATACCCGCTGTATGCTCAATGCCTCATCGAATCGATGAAGAAAGAATCGGCCACAGGTTTTTCAGGGGTAGCTTCCAACTATGCGCTTCTGTTAAAAGGGTCCTGTTTCCGGTCTGAGATGATCCCTTCTTTGCGGTATTTCACAAGCGCAGGCGGACCAATGCCACTGCCACTGCTAACTAAGTAAGCGCCATCCGTGGGCCGTGTTGACGAGAAGTAGTGTTGCTCAGGCAGCAAGACGAGAGTCTTCAGCAAGATTCCAGGGGAGCAGTTGGTCGATGCGGTTGATCGGGTGCTCCGCGACGAGAGC